>Ga0180432_10000642_pt1 | contig 58026 bp, 42 predicted proteins | sample SS_ome_10_FD_132414 | JGI IMG/M metagenome (GOLD analysis project Ga0180432, IMG submission 132414) | Hypersaline lake sediment archaeal communities from the Salton Sea, California, USA - SS_1_MS_2 metaG | ecosystem: Environmental > Aquatic > Non-marine Saline and Alkaline > Hypersaline >... | reverse complement strand
CGCCCTCTGTGGCGTTCCGAAACCCGGAAAACACGCTCGTTGCTGCTTCCCGGAACGCCACAGAGGGCGTTCCCTACAGACTGAACGTGTCAAACGCCAAAAAGTCACAGCCTCACTGGTCGCAGCTTTGTAGAAGAGAACTGCGGACGGGATACGGAGAGTGTGGCACGGAGTGCCGTACCACACTGATTTTTTCACAAGCTCGGAGTGTGCGTGCTACTATGCGGGCGTGCCGGATTCGGGTACGATAGGGCTTTCAAATGGAGTCTCGTTCTCGTATCGCAAAGAGCATTGCCATGAGTGAGAAACCGCCGGGGCGGGAAGAGGTTCTCGGAATGATGGCCGGGTTCATGCCGGCATGCGTTATCGGGGCGGCGGCCGAGCTGGACCTGTGGACGGTGCTCGGCCAAGACGCCTTGTCGGCCGACGATTTGACCGGGCGACTCGGCGCCGACCGCCGGGCAACGGGCGTGCTGCTCGACGCGGTTGCCGCGTTGCGCCTGTTGGAAAAGGACGACGGTCGATATTGTGTCCCCGCCGGGTTGCTGCCGTTGCTGTCCGAGCACAGCCCCGAGAACATCCTGCCGATGGTGCGACACAGGGCGAACATCATGCGGAATTGGGCGCAGTTGGCGTGGGTGACCAAGTCGGGTATCCCGTTCCCCAAGCAGGCAAGCATCCGCGGGCCTTCGGCGGACCGGGCGGCGTTTGTCGCGGCGATGCACACCGCCAGCGGCCCGGCGGCCGACCCGCTTGTGGCCAACCTCGGCCCTCCGTCGTTTGCGCATCTTCTCGACGTCGGCGGGGCGTCGGGTACCTGGACCATGGCCTTCCTGCGTGCAGCTCCCGGAGCGAGGGCCACGATCTTCGATCTACCCGACGCGATCCAGCAGGCCCGGCAGCGGTTCGCCGAAACCGAGTTCGCCGACCGGGTGGACTTCGTGGCCGGAGATTTCTACGTCGACGACTTGCCAACCGGGGCCGATTTCGCCTGGGTCAGCGCAATCGTCCATCAGCATTCCCGCGAGCACAACCGCCGGTTGTTCGCCAAGGTCCACAAGGCACTGGAGCCCGGCGGGCGGATCGCCGTCCGGGACGTCGTCATGGAACCTTCCCGCACCGAGCCGCTGCAAGGGGCTCTGTTCGCCGTCAACATGCTGGTCAACACACAGACCGGCGGCACGTTCACGTTCGACGAGCTGGCCGAAGACCTCCAGTCGGCCGGGTTTGTCGAGCCGGTGTTGCGCGTGAAAAACGACATGATGAATTCGGTGGTGGAAGCGAAGAAACCGTAGGGAAGCGACCGGCTCGAATCATTCAACGTCGGGCGGGACCTCACCACGTCCCACATCCCACTTCCCTAATTCGCGACCTTTTCGCGGACGAACTTTACGCGGGGCCGTCCGCCGCTGCCGGTGAGGTGTTCGGCCAGATAGCGTTGGGACTTGCGGCGGTTCCAAGGCGGGCGGAAGTTGTCGCCCTTTTGCAGCACGGGGCGCAGTTCGGGGATGCCTCCGAAGTCGCGCGCTCCCGCCGCCTGGCACGGAAACCAATGCCCGTTGCCTTCCTTGTCGAGCAGGTAAAACTCGGGATAGCAGTGGCCGTCGACCCAGACGGTCCGGGCGGGAATGCCGGAGGCGCGGCAGAGGGCGATAAACAGCGAGGTCAGCTCTTCACAGTCGCCGGTGCCGTCGCGAAGGGCCGCCAGGGCGCCCTTGATCGGCCCGTCCTTATACTTCACGTTGTCGCGGACCCAGTCGTAGATGGCCTCGACCTTCTCCCACGCCTTGTTCTCCCCGGCGCCGATCTCCTTGGCCAGGGCCTTGATCTTGCGGTCGGTGCTCTCGATCTTCGGGCTCGGGGCCAGGTAGCGGCGGAAACTGCTCTTGAGCTTCTTCGTCTCCGGGAGCACAAACTGGTCGGTGTCGTCCGGCGCCAGGATCGAATGGCGATTGATCTCGAAGGTGACCAGTGCGCGGGCCTCTTCGCCGGCGCGGAGCTGACGGATCACCACCTTCATGACCTTGACCGTTCCGTCGACCGGTATGTAGGTAACTTTGGCCGAAGGGGTGACGTCCTGCTCGACAATCCGGACGGTCTGCTCGGGCCAATCAACGGGAATGGGGGCATAGCCGACGATCCCCTGGCAGTTCCCGGATGCGTTGACGATCATCCCCACCTTCCAGCGTTGGATCTGCGAATCGCCGAGTTTTGCACCATTGCCGGGGTCCGGTTCCTTGAACTGTGCCCTTGCCAACGATGCCAGAAGAAACGACAGCACCAAAGCAACGCTAAGCCGGCCAAATCGCACGGAAACACCTCGCAGAGAAACGGTTTTATGGGCCACTGTTTCCATTCTACCTCGGGTTGGCCGTGAGAACAGCGAAAAACCGTGGTGAGTTGCGGGCGGAGGCCGGATTCTTCCCGCTCGATGGAGGGGCGGTGCTCCCTAAAACCGTTGCAGCACGACCTGCCCGCACTACTGCTGTACGCCTTCGCACCGCCCAAAGACCATTCGCCCGGCGCTGGTTTGCAACACGCTGGTGACGGCGATGGAGACCTGTTCGTTGATATGCTCGCGTCCGGCCTCGACGACGACCATCGTGCCGTCGTCGAGATAGCCGATGCCTTGTCCCGGCTCCTCGCCCGCCTTGACGACCCGGACCTCGATCTGCTCGCCCGGCAGGAAGATGGGCTTCAGTGAATTCGCCAGGTCGTTGAGATTAACGACCTCGACATCTTGGAGCCGTGCAACCTTGTTCAGGTTATAATCGTTGGTAATCAGCTTGCCGTCGAGGTGCTTGGTGAGGATGACCAGTTTCAAGTCGACCGGTTGGCCGGCGAATTCGGGCAATTCGCGGTCGAAGATATCCAGGTCGATCTCGGTGTTGTTTCGCAGGCGGTTGAGGATATCGAGCCCCCGGCGGCCGCGGCTCCGCCGAAGGCGGTCGGAACTGTCGGCGATTCCTTGAAGCTCCGCGATAACGAACTTAGGCATGACCAGTTGGCCGTCGATGATGTGCGTTTCGACCACGTCGGCGATCCGCCCATCGATCACTACGCTGGTATCCAGGATGCAGGGTTTGTGTCCCTTGACTTCCCGGGCGAACTCGACGTAAGGAATGACGAACCGGAAATCATTCTTTGTCTGGAGCAGCAGGCTGATACAGACGTAGCAGATCACCAACCCGAGGAGCAACTGGATCGTTTCGCGGTGTTCGCCGATCGGCAGGGGGATCATGGCAAGGCTCAGGACGAAGGTAAAGAAGAACCCCACCAGCAAACCGAAGTAGACGGCCGAGATGGTTTGCAGTTGTTTCCGCCGGATGGCCATATCGAGCGCCATGATACCCAACGCCAAGAGCACCACGCCGCCGAAAACCCCCCAGGTCTGCCAGCCCGAGGTCGCCGGCTCGGGGCGCGCGCGGACCAGTGAAATTCCCAATCCGGCTGCCACCAGAACAAAAATGCAGCGGAGAATAATGATTGCCATCTTCTTACCGTCCCAGAACCAAATGAAGGAAGGATGAATATAAATAAGTGTCGTATGTATGAATGCCGGGGCGAGGGCAGCTTTTCCCTCAGCCCCGCCGTATTATACGGGGCGGGGTAGAAGAGTGGAAGCAGCCCCCCCGAAAGTTTTTCGGACGCAACCGTCTGCCGTTCGGGGGGGACACCGGACGCGGCCAGCGTGCCTAGATGTCGTAATACATGCAGAACTCGTACGGGTGGGGGCGCAACCGCAGCGCATCGACCTCGTTTTCGGTCTTGTACCAAATCCAGGTATCAATCACGTCCGGCGTGAAGACGTCGCCCCGCAACAGGAATCCGTGGTCCTCGCGCAAGGCCGACAGGGCGTCGCCCAGCGAACCGGGCGTCTTCGGTACGTCGCTCAGCTCTTCGGGCGTCAAGTCGTAGATGTCCTTGTCCAGTGGTTCACCGGGATCCACTTTGTTCTGGATCCCGTCGATCATGGCCATGAGCATTGCCGAGAAGGCCAGATACGGATTGCAGCTTGGATCGGGGCAGCGGAACTCCAACCGCTTTGTCTTGGGGTTCTGGCTATACATTGGGATGCGCACCGCCGCCGAGCGGTTTCGTTGCGAATAGGCCAGGTTGACCGGCGCCTCGAAGCCCGGCACCAGCCGCTTGTAGCTATTGGTCGTCGGGTTGGTGAAGGCCAGGACGGCCGCTGCGTGTTTCAACAGGCCGCCGGTCGCGTAGAGCGCCATCTCGCTCAGTCCCGCGTAGCCGTTGCCGGCAAAAAGCGGCTCATCCCCCTTCCAAATCGAAACGTGCGTGTGCATCCCCGACCCGTTGTCGCCGAAGAGCGGCTTGGGCATGAAGGTGACGGTCTTTCGGTGTTTTGCGGCCACGTTCTTGACGATGTATTTGTACATCATCATCTTGTCGGCCATGTCGACCAGAGTGCTGAACTTCAAATCGATTTCGGCCTGACCCGCCGTACCTACCTCGTGATGCTGGCACTCCACGTCCAGCCCGCAGTCGATCATCGTCTGCATCATTTCGTTCCGCAGGTCCATCATCTGATCGGCCGGGGGCACGGGAAAATAACCTTCCTTATGGCGCAATTTGTAGCCGAGGTTCGGGCCCTCGTCTTTACCCCGGTTCCATTGACCTTCGATGCTGTCGATGTGGTAAAGCGCTTCGTGGGGATTCTGCTCGAAGCGAATGTCGTCGAAGACGAAGAACTCGGCCTCCGGTCCGACATAGCACGAGTCGCCGATCCCGGTGCTTCTGAGATAGTTGATTGCCTTGCGGGCAACGTTGCGGGGATCGCGGGTGTAATCCTCCCGGGTAATCGGGTCCTGGATGTTACAGATCATCGACAAGGTGGGCAGTTCCGTAAACGGGTCCAGCGATGCCGTCTCCGGCTGCGGAACCACCAGCATGTCGCTCTCGTTGATCGCCTTCCAGCCACGGATGCTTGAGCCGTCGAAGCCCACCCCGTTCTCGAACACGTCTTCGTCCAGATGCCCGACCGGAATGGTGAAATGTTGCCACAGGCCCGGAAAATCCATGAACCGCAGGTCGACGGCCTTGACATCCTTCTCTCGGCACAGCGCCAGCACCTCTTTGGGAGTCACAGAACTTCTCCTTTCACGTGGGAAACTTGATGGAAATGACGTCACGTCAACTTCGTGGGCAAAGCAGGTGCCGAGACTCACGTGCAGTGACGGCAAGGAGAGCGTAAGCCGTCTGGCAGCAATACGTTACGTTGACGAGTTTGAATTTCGTCGTTTTTCCGACAGGTGCCCGTGGTGCCTGTTGCTTAGGCAATGCGAGATTATTTTTTGAGCAGCGTGTGCTGGCGTTTGTTTTGGGCGTGTTGCTGCTGGACCAACTGTCGGGCGGTTTGCACAGCGGCATCCAGCATCGCGCTGTCCTTGGCCCGGCGAGCGAGGTGGCCGTCAAGCGGTTTGGCGGCAAGCTGAACAGGGACATGGGGTGCGACACCCGACCGGCTGTACGGCCGACCGTTGGGTGAGTAGAACCTGGCCGTCGTCAATCGCACGCCGGCCCTGGTCATGTCCAGCGGGAAAATCCCCTGGACCGATCCCTTGCCGTAGCTTTGCTCGCCGACGATCGTCCCGCGGCGATGATCTCGGATTGCTCCCGAGAAAATTTCCGCCGCACTGGCGCTTTCCTGATCGATCAGCACCACCAGCGGTACCCGCCATGTTCCCGAAGCATGGGCCGAGTAGGTGAAATCCTCTTGGGAGCTTCGGCCGCGGGTGGAGACGATCACGCCGCGTTCGACGAACCTGTCGGCCGCCTCGACCGACGTAATCAGCAGCCCTCCGGGGTTGCCGCGCAAGTCGATGATCAGGCCCCGCATGCCTTCGCGGTGCAGTTTCCAAAGGGCTTCTTCCAGGTCGCGGCACGTCGTCTTCTGGAAGCAAACCAGTCTGAAGTAGCCGATGCCGTAGTCGCGGTCGATGATTTTTGCCTGGTCGATGCTGGGCACCTCGACGCGGCGCCGCTGGATCGTCAGCTCTCGCGATTCCTGGGCGGGCCTGGCGATTACCAATCGCACGATGGTGCCCGCTTTTCCGTGCAACAGGTTGGCCGCCTGATCGGTGGAGAGATCCCGGGTCGATTGGCCGTCGACCGAGAGAATGCGATCGCCGGAGAGCATTCCGGCTTGCTGGGCCGGACTGCAGGGGATGACGCGGACGATCAAGAGTTCATTGTTTTCGGCCTTCAACTCGATCCCCAAACCGACGAAATTGCCTTCGATTTGCGCGTAGACTTCGTCTAATTGATCGGGGGTCAAGTATCCGGAATAGACGTCCAGCGAGTTGGTTGCCCCGCACAAGTACTCCAACACGACCGCCGTGGGGTAGATACCGAGCCGGCGCTGGGCCATGGTGGAGGCGGTTTCCACGGCATCTCTCGCATCCTGGCGGGTGGCGATTACCCGGGGCCCCAACACCCTGTGCAACTCGCGGCGGAAATCGTCGATCAGTGCGAGCCGGTCTTCGGGCAGGTTCTTATCGAGGAACACTCTTTCCCCCAACGCCACTTCGAGGTTGTTGGTACCGTGCTCGACCAGCGTTTTCCAGTTGGGCGTCTCTACATAGTGGGCATCGATCTTCAGCAATACCCCGGCGTACAGGTCCAAAGCCCTGCCGGTCGGCAGCGTTGCCACCGCGTTGCAAAAACTCCGGTCGGCGTAGCGCCGGCTTAAGTCATAGTGCAACCGGGTAAGTTCGAAACGCCGCTGGAGTTTCCCGTCGTCCGGAAACCGGCGAACGGCGCCCTCATAGTGGGAAATCGCTTCCCCCCAACGCCGCTCGCTCTCCAACTGCCGCCCGCGCCGCAGCAGCTTGTCAATTTGGTCCGCCGGCCCCCTAATGGAGATGGTAGTGGGGGATTGGGCAATTGTGGGGGGAACAAGCAGAAGCCCCAGCACCAGACACAAAACGGTGCAATAGGAGAGGACCCTTTGTGGCATGATGTCGTCCGTGATGGTCAACGCGCCGCGCCTTCCGGCATCGCACGACGACGTCCTCGGTGTGTGTTCAACAGGGGAAGACAACCGAAGAGCGGGTCCGACATTTCGGCTGCAAGCAAACATAGATCACGTTTTGCCGTTCGTCAAGAAACGCGAGCGGATTTTTGCCCGCGAAATTCCTTCAACCTCTACAACCCGACCCCGCTGGTCCCATCGCAACGGCTGGACCCGACCGCATGGCAAATAGGCATTGCGATGGTTATGGCGCATGGGGGCGCACGTATGACATAGGTGGGCGGTTCAGGGATTGTTATTCTTCGCACAACTCGAATAACCGGAGCAAATCCATCACCCACCCGCGGGCGGCGCATAACACGGCCCGGGCCGAAACACCGGGGACGCAATGCCTTGCCGACTACGTGGCACCTCACGTCCAATACGCCCCCGGCGTCCCGGCCCGGGCTGTGAAGATAGACAATCGTGTTGGCGGGGGCCCCAACAAGGCCCGCGCCGCTTGATCTTATTCGTACCTGCTGCGGAAAGCTGGATTTTCGGTGCCATGACCACGCTCGCGTGGGCATGTAGCGGTTTCTTGCGGGATTCACGACATGCCCACGCAAGCGTGGGCATGGCACCCAACTTTCCGCAACAGAAACTTATTACGCGAGGCGGCTGCCAAGAGTTTGGCACGCGCGCAAAGAAAAACCCACGGACCCGTCTATCCGTGGGCAGAGGAAAGGAATTGTTTGAGGAATATTGCTATGAGTTGGGATTCTTCGGTTTGGCAACCGACGGAGTCGGTGAAACCCGGGGAACACTCCGCGACACCGGCTGAGTCGCCGGATGGTTGCAGTGGCAATTGCCCGCAGCAACGCCGTATCCCCTGCCCGTGGCATACCCGCCGTAACCGCCCGTGAAATTCCCGCAGCGGTCGCAGGGGTCGCAGCAGTCGGGCGGCGCGCTGTAGAAATCACCCCAATACCACTCTCCGCACCCGCCGCCGCACCAGCAGTTGGGGGAGAACAAACGCCCCACACACCGCAGCAGGCCATAACCACACGGCGGGCAGCAACCCGCGCAACTCCCGCACGGGTCCCCGCACGGCGGGCCACATGCCGCCGGACCGCGGATGACCCCGCAACACGGATTACACAACGGACCGCATGCCGGGCCACACTCCCCGCAGCCACAACCCATTTCCGGCCCGCAAACCGTATCAGCGCCCATCGGGCAGCACATTCCGTGCCACAGCCCGCAGCATCCTGCGCTTCCCGCCAGCAGCCCCCCCATCACCCCAACGAAGATCATTTGCTTAATCATCTTGATTTCCTCGTGTGCAGACAAGAGATTTCCCCAACCCTCAACTACATTTATCGTCCGCAAGGTCGTGATAATCGAGAAAATCGTTAGAATTAGAAAGGGTCTTCGGGCTTGTGTATAGTACCCAGTCCGCCTGGCTTTGCGTACCTGCGCGGGCGCACTCTCACCGTGATAGCAGCGATAGCATCCGCGGGACGGGATGTCGGCACGGCTTGGGCTAGCGGTCGGCGCCGGCTTTCTTCTCGGTATCCGGCTTCTTCTCGGTGTCCGGCACTTTGCCGGGGCCCAGCAGCTTTTTGAGCTCCTCGAACAGAGCGGGGCCGCGGGCGCGGGTCGAGACGACCTTGCCGTCGGCGCCGACGAGGATTACGGTGGGGATGCCCATCACGCCGTAGTAGTCGGCGGTGGCGTTGCGGCCGCCTTCGTCGAATACGATCGTCCAGGGAATTTTCCTCTCCTCGATAAACCGTTCGAGCGGCTCGCGGCTGCGATCGAGACTGATTCCGACGATGTCGAAGCCGAGATCGTGATATTGCTCGTAGGCCTTCAAGAGGTTGGGGACCTCGGCAACGCACGGCCCGCACCAGGTTGCCCAGAAGTCGACCAGCACCACCTTGCCGCGATACTTGGCCCAATCGAATTCTTTTCCGTCGAGCAGTTTTCCCTCGACTTTCATTTGTTTTCCGACGAGCGTCAAGCGTCGGACGACGTCCTCCATGCTCTTACCCATGGCGGCGATCTGCGGGTTGTCGCTTGCCGAGAAGATTTTTGCGAAGGCGGTGTAGGTATCGACGGCCAACGGCGTGTCGCCGGTCATTTCCGCAACCCGGGCGGCGTTCATGGCCAGGCCGGCAGTCTCGTGGTCCAGCGGTTCCTCGGCCAGGAAGGCCTTGATTTCACCGATGAGCTTCTTGACGTTCTTGACGGCATCCTCGCGAGGCCCTCGCATCGATTCGCTCAACCGGCGTCCCAGCACGGCGCCGCGGAGCAGCCGGGCCAGTTTCGGTTTCCCGGCTTTCCGGAACTTCTCGGCCAGCGCGTCGAGTTGTTTTGTCTCCCGGGTGAACATCATTTTCACGCGCACTGCCATTCGCAACTGGTTGTCGTCGGCCTTGGCGTCCACGATTTTGTCGGCGGCGTCCAGCATGGCTTGCATGGCCTTCATGCGGGCTTCGGCGTCCTGAGGCGGATTGCTCAGCACCTTCTGAATGAACTCGGCCAACTCGGCCGGCGTGCCGTCCTCGGGCAACGCATACGGATCGGCCGGTTCCTCGGCAGCCGGTTCCTCGACGGGTTCCTTCTTCTCCTGGGCAAGCACCGGCCCCGGCAGGACGAGTGCTGCGGAAAAGAAAAAGCTCAACAGCCAACGATCGCACGGTGAATGGAACATGTCTTTTGCCTTTCTCGGGTTTGTCTTGCGGGGCCCGCCCGGCTATTGCTCGCGATGATATTGCTTGATCATTTCCCACGCCTCTTGCGGTGTTTCCGCGTAGCGGAACAGGTCGAGGTGCTCGTCGAGGATGGTCCCTTCGTCGGCGAGATACCGGAAGCCGACGGCGCGTTCCCAATACTCGCGGCCGAACATGATGATGGGGATGTGCTGGAGCCGGCCGGTCTGGCGGAGCGTCAGCGCATCGAACAACTCGTCCAGTGTACCAAATCCGCCGGGGAACACCACCAGTGCCTTCGCGCGGAGCAGAAAGTGAAACTTCCGCATGGCGAAATAGTGGAATTGGAAGCAGAGTTCGGGGGTGATGTAGGGGTTGGGGGCCTGCTCGTGCGGCAGGCGGATGTTCAGGCCGATCGACTTGGCCCCGGTGTCGTACGCGCCGCGGTTGGCCGCTTCCATAATCCCCGGCCCGCCGCCGGTCACCACCACATAGTCGTGGCGGCCTTCTACCTGGCATTCGGAAGAGACGATGCGGGCGAACTCGTGGGCAAGCTCGTAGTAATGGCTCTTGGCCACGATCCGCTCGGCGCGGGCGACCGCGCGCGCCCGCCGCGGATCGTCCGGGGTGTCGGCCAGCCGGGCCCGGGCACGCTCGAGCTTCTTCTCCGCTTCCAGCGGCTCGGGAATCCGCGTGCTGCCGAAGATCACGATCGTCGAGCTGATATTCTGGTCCTGGAAGGCCAACTCGGGTTTCTGCAACTCGAGTTCCATCCGGACCGCCCGCATCCGCGAGCTGGCCAGAAACTCCTCGTCCTTGTAGGCCACGCGGTAGCTGGGCGCATGAAGCAGCTTCTTAATGTTCTCGGCTCGTTCACGTTCGTCGGACATTCCAAACTCCGCAATCTTCAAAATCTCGTGCTTAGGATCGGTTGATGAACAACTTCCCGACTTGGATTGAAAGAAGGGGGCACCTGCCTCCGGGGCTTCGTTCGTTCGGTTATGGGCCGGGGGCAAGTGCCCTCCTTTATTCTCGACTCCGGAAAGTTATTCTTGGTGCTCACGTCAAACTACAACGGACTGCCCCGGGATACAAGTGGCGCCCAGAAGACGATCCAAGCCAAGGTTACCGGGGCGAGCCCGGCGGTGGGGGGGATGCGGCGCATTACCGGCATTCCACGGCCCAGCAGTCTCAACAGCAGACCGATCGCCATCGTTGCCAGCCCGAGCACCAACGCCGCCTGCCAGCCGAGAAACAGCCCCACGGCCGACAGGGCGATGACCGCCCCGCGGCGATGTTTCTTCTGCCATATCCAAATACCCAACAACCCCAGACAGGCGCCGGTTGCAAGCCCCAGCGGGCCGTCGATCAACCCGGCCGCAATGCCCTGCAACCCGCTCCAAGCAGGCACCGGGTGTACTTGCGGCCAGATCACCGGTGCGATCAGCCCGGCGACTGCCGCCGGGTAGAACAACGACCGCGGCAGGCGCTTGCCGTCGTACTCGATCATCACCGCACAGAGCAGCGTGCAGAGCAGGACCAGGTGATACCCGTAGATCGCGTAGAGTTGCGTGCTGCTGCGTTCGGTCTCGACCGGCAGACCGGCAATCTCGACCGGCGGCAGCGGCGGCAGATTTGCCCCGCCCGAGGCATACTCCACCACGGCCAGCAGTCCGAACGTGCCGGCGGTAACGGCCTCGACCAGCGGATACCGCATCGAGATCGGTGCGCGGCAATCGCGGCACCGCCCCCGCAGCACAATCCAGCTTAGCACCGGAACGTTGTCGTACCAGCGGATCGGCTTCTTGCACTTAGGGCAGTGCGACGCCGGCACGCTCAGGTTCATGCCTTCGGGCAGCCGGTAGATGACCACGTTGAGGAAGCTGCCGATGACCCCGCCAAGGACCGCCAGCCAGACGGCGATCACCCAGACAACAGCAGCATCGAGCACAGGGGAATCCGGCGGCATGGTGTGATGGGTGTTCGGTGGTGGGTGGTTTAGCGGGCGAGCTTGCTCGCCGCTGTGCATTCCGACTTCTCACAACGTCAGCGGCGGGCAAGCCCGCCCGCTAAACGGCATTTAGCGCTGCCGTTGCACTGTGATCTGCGTGTGCCACCCTTTCGGGTGGGTTGTCCGGCCGGCTTGGGAACTCTCCCCAGGTTAAGACCGTCCCTATAACGTACCCCGGTTTTCGCCCCGGGGCTCGATTTTTTGTGTAACAGATCCTACGTTGGTGCGTAGAACGAGTAAACAGGGCCACCCCAGGAAGAACGATGTCTCAGACCGCTCCCGACCGACGGCAGTGGGTCCTCTCGGTGCTCGAACGGTACGAGGTCCCGCTGATGCGTTTTGCGGCGAGGATGCTCGGCGACGAGGAGTCCGCCGCCGACGCGGTCCAGCACGTCTTCCTGCGGCTCTGCGAGCAGTCGCCCGACGAGTTGCGCAACCGCGTGGCCCCGTGGCTGTTCAGCGTGTGTCGCAACAAGACGATCGACCTGCTGCGGAGCCGCGGCCGAAACATGTCGCTTGCCCAGGCGGAGACCATGATGAGCGAAAGCAAGGAACCCGATCCGGCCGCCACGGCCGAACGCCGCGAGCTGTACGACCGGCTCAACCTGCTGGTCGACCGGCTCCCGCAAAACCAGCGCGAGGCGGTGCTGCTCTGGAGCGAAGGGCTCAGCTATTTCGAGATCGCCAGGGTCGTCGGCCGCAGCGAGGGCGCTACCCGTGTGATGGTCCATCGGGCGATGAAAGCGTTGCGGGCGAGTCCGGCGGTCGGCCGGCTGCTCGAAGGGAAACCGGCCGACCACCCCGCCGTCCGGCGGCGACTGGAGAAATCACCGGCACCATGAATCAAATCAGCCCGGCTGCTGAGAGCAGCCGGGCTGGTGAGCGAAAGCAACCTGCACCTGTGCAGTTTCAGCTTAACCAGAGCGAGATACGATCATGAACTCCAATCACGAAGACCTCAGCCGACGCGAACTGAACGAGGCCCGGCTCACCGCTTATGCACTGGGTGAGCTGGACGCCAAGGAGCGGGCGGAACTCGAGGCAAAACTGGCTCACAACGAAAAGGCCCGACGCACGGTCGAGGAGATGACCGCGCTGGCCGGGCACGTCTGTCAGGCACATCGCCAGACTTCCCAAGCGCGGCCGTCCGCGTCGCTGCACGCAGCGGTCGAAAAACACCTTAGCCAGTTGGAGGAACCCGTCATGGAAACGAAACCGACTCCCCCGCCCGCCGACAAACCGCGACGAAGCCGCTGGCCCCTGGCGGCCTTGGCGGTGACCGTCTGTCTGCTGCTGTTGACGCCCCTGTTCTCACGGTGGTTCTTCCCGCCGGATCGCGAGCTTGCGCGAAGCGATGGTTCCGGCCACTGGAAAGAATGGACAACCGGGAGTGAGGCACCGGCTCAGCAGGCGCCGGAGGCCCCCGCTTTCTCCCCGGAACCGGTTGGAGCGGCGGCGAAATTTCCGCGACCGACAGAAACATCGTCCCCAGAGGCTTTGCCCCTTCTCCCTGCGCCTTGTGAGGAGCCCGCACTGGACGACGCGGGCACTGAAGAAGAAAGCGGCTGGCAAGGAGAGATTGCCGAGGGCGAGGGAGCAGGCGCCCCTGCTGATCTCCCCGCGGCCAAGCCGACCGAACCAGCGCCTCCACCAGTCGCAGCCGCACCAAGCATGCCACCGGCTATGGTACGGGTCGCGGGGCCTCGCCCGGTCACACCTGCCGAGCGCGAGCCGATTGCCGTGGGAGGTAGGGGGATTCCCAAGGAGTCGATGCAAACTTACAAATTCGAAGCCGTAGGGCCACCAGGGCCAGGACCGGGAGGACCAGGGAGGGACGCGCTTGCAGGCCTGGACAAGGTCAAGCTCGCAAAGCAGTGGGCGGAAATCGCGGAGTTCAAGACACAGCAAAACGTGCTGCTTCGAGAGCAGCAACAACTTCAGCAGCAGGGAAATACCGAAGCTGCCCGGGAAGTCCAAACCCGGCTTGCCAGGGTGCAGCAAGAGCTTGACGAGGTGCGGAAGACGGCGGAGGCCTACCGGTCGCGTCGCGAGGGTCTAACGGGTGATCCGCCCGTTCCGCCGGAGGGCATCGGCACCGAGCAGTACGACCCGATTGTCGAGAAGAACTTCAACCTGACCCGGAACGAGCCGATCTCGACCTTCTCGGCCGACGTCGATACGGCGTCGTACTCCAACGTCCGGCGGTTTCTCCGCGACGGCCGTCTGCCGCCGCCCGGCGCCGTGCGGATCGAGGAGATGATCAACTACTTCAACTACGACTATCCCCTGCCGGAAGGCGAGACCCCCTTCTCGGTCAACATGGAGGTGGCCTCCTGCCCGTGGAACCCCCGGCACCGGTTGCTGCGGATCGGGCTGAAGGGCCGGGAGGTCCACCGCGACGAGCGCGGGCCGAGCAACCTGGTGTTCCTGCTCGACGTGTCCGGCTCGATGCGCGACGAGAACAAGTTGCCGCTGGTGAAGCAGGCCATGGAAATGCTCGTTAAGGGGCTGAATGAGGACGACCGGGTGGCGATCGTCACGTACGCCAGCTCGGCCGGGCTGCGGCTCCCTTCGACTTGCGCCGACGAGAAGAAAAAAATCCTTTCGGTGATCGACGATTTGCAGGCCGGCGGCTCGACCCACGGAAGCGCCGGGATCAAGACGGCCTACGAGCAGGCGACGAAGCACTTCGTCAAGAAGGGCGCCAACCGCGTCATCCTCTGCACCGACGGCGACCTGAACGTCGGCATCACCGACGACGACGAGCTGGTCGAGTTCATCAAGGACAAGGCCAAAAGTGGTGTGTTCCTGACCGTGCTGGGATTCGGCACGGGCAACCTGAAGAACTCGAAGCTGGAGAAGCTCGCCGATAACGGCAACGGGAACTACGCCTACATCGACGACGTGCAGGAGGCCCACAAGGTGCTCGTCGAGGAGATGTCGGCCAACCTGGTGACGATCGCCAAGGACGTGAAGCTCCAGGTCGATTTCAACCTGGGCGAGGTGTATGCCTACCGGCTGATCGGCTACGAGAACCGGGTGATGGCCCGGAAGGATTTCGACGACGACACGAAGGACGCCGGGGAGATCGGCGCGGGGCACACGGTCACCGCGCTGTACGAGTTGGTGCCCCGGAAACTGGCCGGGGACGAAGGGGCCCCGACCGGCTCGAAATACCGGCGCGTTCCGAAAAAGGAACTCAACGCGGCCGCCCGAAGTGGGGAATTGCTGACGCTCGGCCTCCGCTACAAAAAGCCCGACGAAGAGCAGAGCCAGCTCTTGGAGTTCGTGTGCAAGGATGACGGCAAGCGGTTTGCCAAGGCGTCGGGCGATTTCCGCTTCGCGGCGGCGGTCGCATCCTTCGGAATGCTGCTTCGCAACTCGCCCCACTGCGGCAAGCTGACTATGGCGGCCGTCGAGGAGTTTGCCGGCGGGGCGCTCGGCCAGGACCCGCACGGGTACCGCGGCGAGTTCGTCGACATGATCCGCCGGGCGAGGGCGATCCGGGGCGGGTAGTGAGTTGGTGGTTGTAGCTACAACCAAAAAGTGTGCCGCGGCTGTGCCGGCCGTGCTTGTGTGATGAGCGTGTACCAGACCGACGAGACCCGGACAAGGTGCTCGGCGGCGAGTGCGCCAGTCGCGATCGGATTTCCACGAACGGTTTTGCACGGCCGGCACAATCGCGGCACACTCTTGGACGTGAGGGGCCGGCAACATGCGTAGGGTCATAAAGCCGCGACCGTCGGTCGCGCCGAGCGACGCCGGGAACGGCCCCGGGAAGCGCGGGGCGCGACCGACGGTCGCGGCTTTATAGCGCCCTAAATAATCCCGTGCAGCGGCCCGTCTTCGGCGGCCAGGGCGTCGATCCGCCTGGTCACCACCGACGATTCTTCCACCGGCAGGGCATGATGCGGCTTGATGCGCGCGTCGATCACCAGCGAACCGTGGCAGCCCCAGTGCTTGTCCGTCACAAACGGGTCGATTCCGTAGATGTCCGACGCCGGGTTGCTCCGCGTGAAGGTGGTCCAGAGGAAGTTCTCCTGGTTCTGCGAGACGAAATCGCTGTCGTCGACAATGACCAGCAGGGGACACTTGTTGATCGGATCGTCGCGGTGGTAGTTCGCGCAAAACCGCTCGACCATAATGTCCTTTCCATGGGCGTAGGCATCATAGGCCGGACCTTCAATCACCATGACGCCGGGCCAGAAGGCGTGCGGGTTGTGGAACCCCAGGCCCTCGGGCAATTTGATCTTGGTGTGGACGGTGACCGGGAGCTTGCGGATCGACGGCCCGGCGGCGGCGATGACCACTTTGGAACCCTCGTTCAGTCCGTTGCCGCTGTGGTCGAGGGTGTCGATCGTCGTTTGCGTCTGGAAATGGAGGTCGCGGCGCCAATCCGCCCGTTCCAGCAGGTGCCGGAAGAAGTCGGGGACGTTGTGGATGTCCAACTCGGGGGCGTCTTCACCGGCAATGATCATCAGGTACTTGGCCAGCGACAACTGTCCCCGGCCCAGCAGGGCGTTGGCCAGGGTCAACAGCTCGCGTGGCCGGCGCTCGTCGTAGGGGACGTACCGCTCGCTGCCGACGGCCAAGAGCAAAGGGTGGATGCCGGCGGCATCGACGGCATGGACCGCCTTGACCCCGGGGATTGCCTTGGGGATGACGGGCCCGACCAGCTCGTGAATGAACCGGCCGAAGACGGTATCTTCCTGGGGCGGCCGGCCGACGACCGTGAAGGGCCAGATCGCCCCGTCGCGATGATAGACGTGCTCGACGCGCATCACCGGGAAGTCGTGCTTCAGGCTGTAATAGCCGAGGTGATCGCCGAAGGGACCTTCCGGTTTTTGCCAGGCGGGGTCGAGATAGCCGGTAATGCAGAAGTCGGCTTCGGCGTGGATGGGCAGCCCGGCGCCGCTGCAAATCATCGGCACGCGGCGGCGGTTCAGCAGCCCGGCGAAGGCCAGCTCGCTCATTCCTTCGGGCAAGGGCATGACGGCGGCGACGGTCATGGCGGGCGGCCCGCCGACGAACACGTTGACCTTCAGCGACTCCTTTCGCCGGATCGCTGCGGCGTGGTGGACCGCGATGCCGCGCTGGATCTGATAGTGCAGCCCGACTTCCCGGTTCGGCTCGTAATCGCCGCCGGCAAGCTGCACGCGGTACATACCCAGGTTCGAGTGTTCCAGGCCCGGGTTGTCGGGGTCTTCGGTATAGACCTGTGGCAAGGTGACGTACGGCCCGCCGTCGCCCGGCCACGACTTCAACTGCGGCAGTTGATCGATGGTTGTTTCGTGCCGGAGGACCGGTCCGCGTTTGACCTTGGCGGGTCGGGCGTTCATCGCCGCCCACGACCTCTTCAGAAGCAGCCGCGGCCGCCGCAACAGGTCGGCCGGGTCGGCCTGCAACTCGACCAGCCGCTTGAGCGATTCGAGCGAGTCGCGGAAGATATAGTGGACGCGATCCATGGTTCCGAACAGGTTGCCGACCATCGGAAAGCTGCACCGCCTGACGCGGGTGAAGAGGAGGGCAGGTCCCCCGGCCCGGAAAACGCGGCGCTGGATCTCCGCCGCCTCGAGGTTTGCATCGACCGGGCAGTCAACCCGGACCAGTTGCCCGGCCCTTTCCAGATCGACAGTGCAATCGCGTAGCGTGCGGTAGCCCATGAAATGTTTTTGTCCCTCACCACCCAATGGCACTATGCAACGTTTAGCGGGCGGGCTTGCCCGCCGTTGCCATAGTGTCCCGATTGGCATCCAGTCGCAACGGCGGGCAAGCCCGCCCGCTAAACGGCCTTCCCCACGAATAACTCGGGCTAAGCCAGTATACCATCGTCGGAAGGGGGCACTCAAGCGGCGCCTCGAAAAAAATACCCCCACGGGAACGAGCCCCGCGGGGGCAAATCCATGATCGGCGGTCCGATCCCCTGCTATTCGAGCACTCGCTCCAGCAGGATGGTGTTTTCACTGTTGATATCTTTGCCGCGTTCAAACCCGACGGGGTTGGAGCGGTCGACGATGAAGAAGCCCCGATGGCGCTTGACCGTACCCGCGTCGCTACCCACTTCCTGCTGCAACTCGCCGGACTGGTTGACGTAGAAGTAACCGGTGGTGATCCAAACGGCATAGACATTCGACCGCGTGGTGGTCAGGTTCCCCAACCGCTGGATTCCATGGTAGCGGAAGAACGGGTTGCGGTCGGTGTTGTTGACCACCGAGGTCGATGCGTAATTGAACAGCGGCTCGTCGGCAGTAGACCCCTCCCGCATGACGGTGGCATTGACCTCGCGCGCGGGCTTGAGGCCGTCCAGCGGGACCAGGTCGCAGTCGGCCGAGGCGCGGAACACACCGGCGAACGGGGTGGGATACTGGCCGGTGGCATCGATCTTCATCACGTCGCCGTCGACGGCCCCGTAACCGCGGCGGTGTTTTACGAACCGCTGCCATCCGCTCGATGTGGACATGCCGCCCGGGTAGTAGTTCATCAACCCGACGTAGGCTTCCGGCCTGAAAATGGTATTGAGGTTGACGCGGCCCGGCTCGCGGTATTTCGAGATGAAATTGAACGGGGGATGGAACCAGTGGTCCGTTCCCGCGATGCACCGTGTCGGGGAAACCTGGAGCGACGTCCCCACAAACGGCGAAGGAACGCGGAGATACTCGAGTATCCGGTGCAGCTCCGACGTCGTGCCCACGCTGCCCGGCGAGTCGCTCATGAAGAAATTCGGCAGGTGTGCAAACGGGTGGATGTCGGTGTCGTACGGATTTACCGTCGACGGCGCAACCGAGAAAGAGGTCAACAACTGTGACGACGACAGGGCCGGCACCAACATGAGTTCGAGCGGGCTGATGTAGGGCCGGTTGTTCCAAGTGAGCCAGGGGAAGGGGGTCGGCGGGTCGCCGACGTAGCCGCTCGCGCTGATGGGCGAGCCGAAATCATCGTTCAAAAAGCCCAAGGTGTGGTGCAACGGCCGATTAAAGCGGTGAAGGCCGGCCGGCGGCGGCGGGTTGTTTACGTTGGCCTTCGGCTGGCTTCCCACCCCGAGCGGCTCCCTGCGCCAGAGGAGGGGGGACCCGCCGGTCGTGCCGTTGTTTTCACCCCGCTCGCGGGCATAGAAATCGATGCTGTCCAGGCTGCCCGGCAACTGCGGCATTTGCGTTGCATCGTTCGGGTCCGTATCGGGCGAGATGCCGTTGAACGTCGTCAGATCGACCGGCATGGAATCGATGGTCAGGTAGGGGTTGGCGGTCGCGTCGTACGGCAAGAGCGGGTTGGCCAACCGCTGGAGGTGGACGACCTTGACTTCGTCATGGCGGCCGCTGGTTGCGATTTCGGTTTCAAGCGGCTTGCCAACGTCCAGCGGCTTGTCGTAGGGTTGCGTGTAACCGTTGGTGGCCGGATCGTAGGCCATGCCGCCGGCATCCGCGGCGGGGTAGCCGCCGTCCGGCTCGCTGATGCTCAGCCGCGGCACGTCATGGCCCGCGGCCTTGCCCGCCACCGTGTCGATGATGACGGCCGTTGCGTTCTGGACCGACTTCCCGCTCATGTCGTCGGTGCTTCCGCCGGAGTAGACCTGGACCTGGTTCCCCGCGCCCATGTTCAACACGATGCGCCGTCGGTCTCCCGGATCGGGGCTTGCCATGGTTTCGCCGTTTTTCAGGCCGATATACGTGGTGCTGGTGGTTTGCCCCGGATTGCAGGGATCGCCCGGTCCGATCACCACGTACCGCCCGGGAAACACGGGGCTAATGCTCGCCACCACCGTATCGTGGGGACGGAACTCGAGGGCAGCGCCCCCCGGCAGGGCGGCCGCCGAGCTGACGAAGTAGACCGCGCGTTCGATCGCCGGATTCTCGGTGTCCGGGTCCTTGCCCGCGTCGGCCTTGTCGACGGTGACCACCCGCCAGACAGGCGAGGGGCCCGCACCGCCCACCGCCGGCGACATTTTCGTCAGGTCCACGCCGCCGTTGGTTGCCGAGCAGAGTTCCGGCGGCCGGGGCTCCATGTTGGTCCACGGGCAGTAAAGCTCGAAAATGAGCGTTCCCTGCGGTTTCCACTTCTGGTCGAAGTCGTTGGTCCCGTCGTCTTCGGGTTGGAGCGAGGGGTCTTTGTTCGGATCGGCCTCCTTGCTGGGGCTTGCCAGGTCCAACGTCCGCCGGTCGTGGAAGGCAAGCGTCTCGGTAAGCAGCAACTCGGGCCGCTCGCAACCCCAAACGAGCCTGCGCTCCGCGTGGTCGTTCGTGGTGTAGTCGTTATCGACGTCCCAGCCGTTCAGCGGATTGACGTCGTACTCGAACGGAGTCATACTCGAATCGCGGTCGCGGAAGTCGACCGCGTTGATCGCCCATTGTGCGATCCACCGGGCCCGCTCCTCCGCCAACGACGCGGGGTCCCAACTCGAGTGCTGGAAGCCCGGATCGATCAGCGCCGTCATCAACACATAGAGATGCCGCGCGTAGAGTTGCCGGGCGCCATACGGCTTGGCAACCCCCGGTGAGCCGTCATTGTCATGGTCGAGCGGCGCGCTGGCGGTGCTTCCCGGGCGGGTGTACATCGTGATCTGGTCGGCACTTTGCTCTCCGGGCTCGTCAACGATGAAGTTGCCGTTATTGTCTATCCCGTTGCCGAACGGCCGGTTGACGTCCATCCTGAGGTTGGCGAGCAGTTCGGGCGGAAAGAGCAGATGGTACTGGTCTACCGAGACGCCCCAGGCGGCCAACAGGTCGGTGGCGTGCCTGGTGCTGCGCCCCAGGGCACCCCGCAAAACCTTCGGCATCGAAACGCCGGGGCTCGGCACGTCCCAACTCTCGGTGGTGACGCAGTGCCGCCGGTCGATGAACACCGACCGGCCGAGCCCTCCGTCGTAGGTCAGGTCGTACAGCCGGCTGGGAAGATTGCTCGAGTCGCGGTCGAAGGGCCGCAGCACCCGTTCCAGCTCGGTCACGCTGAAGGGGTTATCGACCGGCGTGGAACCAATGACGCCGCGGGTGGTGTTCTGCGACAGGTTGATTTCGTAGGGGTCGTCGAAGCTGCTGGGCAGGGAGCGGTTGGCCGGGTTGTATCCCATGCCGGTATACATGGGCCGGCCGCCGGGATCGAGGCCGATGGCGCCGTAGCCGAACGGCGCCAGGGGCGACCCCTGCGAGTCGCTGAGTTGCCCGGAACCCCCGACCGTTGCCCAGTAGTTGCCGCGGCAGGCGAAGTTCCGGTTCCAACTGAGATAATCGTCGGCTCCGCCGTTTCCGGGCTGCGCACCGCCCACTACGCCGTAGCGCCCGTCCCATCCCGATCCGCCTCCCAGGATGCCCTGATACATGGTCAGGCCCGCAAAGTTGACGGAGAAAGGATCGGCCAGCGTGGCGAACAGCGGCGCGAGGTTGATTTCCGGCGGCCCGTACCCGAGCCCGCGCGGCAACCAGAACGGCGCCTGGGTGCTGCCGTCGGCAAACTTGTAGTCGGACCCCGGGATGAAAATCTCGCTGGTCTTGGCCGCGTCGTAGTAATCGATCCGCCCGTTCGTGTCCGTGTCGCCCCAACACTGCGACCACAGGCCGTGGGCGTTGACGTTCAGCCGGCCGTCCAGGTCGAGGCACTGGACCGCCACCAGCACCTTGTAGGGCCGGCCGTCGGCGCCCTGGCGTACCGGCAGCCCGGGGTCGACCCAAATGCTGTCCGCGATCCCGTCGCCGTCGGTGTCGACGTCCCACGGCCCGTTCACCGGGTGGAAATAGGGATTGCTGCCGGAGAAGTCGGGGTGCTGGTTCGGGCTCGGGCGCAGCATGATCCCGTCCGGCAGCGTCCTCCAGTCGGCTATCCCCAACCGTGTCATCCAATAGTTGACCAGGGCCGGCGAGTGGTACGAAGGCTTCAGACCGCCTGGTACCCCCATGTGCAAATTCTGATAGTCCGGGGCGTCGTAAGGCTCGTTGGCGCTGGGTTGCCCGAAACCCAAGCGGGTCGCCGCGTCGAGGTTCGGAAGCAAGGCAACCTGTGCCGCACCCGACATGCGGTCCAAATCACCCGACGCCGGGTTGTAGCCGAATCCCTGGCCGCTGAACGGGGCGCCGTTGATGATGTACATGTCGCCGGCGGCGGGGACGTTGTTCGTCCCGTTGAAGAACCGGTCCCCCGGAAATGAAACTGCTAAGAGCCTATTCGAGCCCTTGTCCGCCCCGACGATCAGCGTGCTCTGCCCGCTGTGCGTGCCGTTCATCATGGTCAGCACGCACCCGACGCAATGATATTTATTACTGATCGCGGCCCCAGGACAGTCGAATGTGAACAACTGGCGGCTGGTGTGCAGCGTCGGCGAACCCATCGTGCCCGGGTTAAACACATTGACCCCAGCGGGGTTATAGCCGTACATATCCTCCAACAGGCTGTGGAAGTACAGGGGCGAACCGGGGTTGCCCGAACCCCGAAGCACCACCATGATGGCCTGGTGGAGGTCCGCTTGCGGGTCCTCGGGATATTCGCCCATGCGCTGCATGGCCTTCGCGCCTTCCTCGGCGTGATTGGTCACCGTGACGAAGGCGATGGCGACCAGGGCGAACATGGCCAGAAGCCCCAGGATGATCAGCAGCAGCACGCCGCGACGCTTCTTGGAATACTTGACCTTCATCATCGGTCTCCTCGGGACAGAAGCAGGTCGTCCCTGCCGGTGGTAGCTGATTATCCTGGTCCGTTACTGGTTCCAGATCGAGAAGCGGTCCAACTCGATGGTGGCGGTACACACGCCCACCACGTCGTGGATGACGGCGGCTTTCACGTTCGAGCCGGCCCATTCGGGACAATCGGGGCCGTTCAACTCGACCTCGTCTTTCTCTCCCCCATCGGTGCCGTCGGCGGCGGCGACGCCGACGACCCGGTACCATTTGGCCGCGTTTCCGGCGGCGTCGCAGAGCAAGATCCAATCGTCTTCATTCACTTTTATTGCGCCGCCGAGTTCGACGCGTCCGCCGCCCCAACCGCCGCCCTGGACCTTGGCGTTGGTATTCTCCGAGCCCTGGCTGAAGTCCCGCCCGTGGCAGACCACGATCGAGACCTGAAAGACTTCGGTATCGATCGGCGAAGGCGTGGCGGTGAGAAACCACGAGTAAAGCCCTTTCTCGCCGTACCCGGCATCGACGGGCCGCAGGCTGACGTCTTTGGGCACCGCAAACGCGAGATCGTCGTGCCAGCGGAACACGTGCTCGATCATGTCGTCGGTCCACGCCATTCCGGTCGCGGGGTTCTTCAGGCTGACCTTATCCAGGAAGCCTATGCTTGAAGCTCCTCCGAGCGGGTCGATGGCAAAGGACCCGCTTGACGGAGTGCCGGTCCAATTGTTGCTGTCGAGCAGGCGGTAGATCTTCGTGTTGCTGAGCCCTGCGCGGGCACAGGCCCCCGCCCGGTCGGCCTTGGTCGCCGCGAGAATCCCGACGTTTCCGACGGGGATCAGGGCGGCCAGCCCGAGCAGCCCGATCGACAGCACGAAGGTCGAGATAAGGACCTCCATCAGGGTCACGCCGCGTCGTCTGCGTCGTTGCCCGGCGATAGTCTGTTTCATCTCAATACCCTCCGTTGCCAGCAGCGTCCACGGCGAGAGCCCGGGACTCGTCGAGGGACTCGGCCGAGGCGACCTCGCTCGTGGTTACCAGGCCGGACTGTGGATTTAAGCTCACCCAGATGTTATGGAAATCCCGCCAGTTTTCGTCACCGGCGGCGGTTGGGATCTTTTCCCGCTTGCCGATCAGCAGATGGATAGGTCGGATTACCCGGCGGTTGATCGTGTCCGAATAGACCCGGTCGATCGCCCCGTGGGGGGAGAACATGATGTAAACCGCCCCGCTCCCGCTGCCGAAGGACTCGGAGCCCTGCCCCGAGAATTGCAGATCGATCACGGCCCCGGTCGGCAACTGGAGCGGCGAGGTCATCGATTTGGTCGGGCGGCGATAGATGGTGTACTCCACCGGCGCCGACGGTGTCCCCGTCCAAGGAAAGAACTGGACTTGGGGATTGTAGAGGTCGGCAGTGATCCCGCCGGTCCCGACACTCGTGATCGTGTAGTACGGACCCTGATGGCCGAATTGCGCGAGATCGCCGGTCGACACCAGCGAGGGGTTGAAATCGGACAACGTGGCCGTTATCTGGGTTCCACCCGTCCATTGCACTTGCGCCCGCGAAGAGAGCGTGTCGCCGTTGTACGGCGGGGGAGACTCGACCTGGTCGAGCGTCATCGCGCACTCGGGCAGGCCGTCGAACCGGTGGATCATTACCCCGACCGGCTGGCTCGTTGCTACGGCGTGGTTGCGCGCGGACCCGAAGTAGACGTGAACCTGCCGGGCCGCTTCGCGTATCCGCCGCCCCTCCATCGCCGGCGCCATGAGCGGAACGCCGATCCCCAAAAGCGCGACCAAAATGCTGATCACCACCAGCATCTCGATCAGGGTGACGCCGCGGGACCCTCGGCCTCTCAATCGGATTCCAGCCATTTTACCGTGCCTCGATTCGGTGGTTATGGATATTGTCATGGTGCCCGAGCCCCACGGGGCTCCCGGCATCGTTAAGATCCCCGGCCGTGCTCCCGCTCAACGTGACGATCGGGCAGCCGTCAAACCTGAAGGCCCCCGTGCTGATGCCGTAGTCCCCGTCGGGGCCTGCCGAATAGATCAAGGGGTACAGGTGGTATGCGATGGCGAACTGCTTGCGCGTGTCAAAGGGGTCGTGATCCGTAGTGGGGTTGCCGGACTGAAGATCGGAGTCCGGCCGGAGGAATTGCGGGGCCCAGCGGAGAAACATGATCGGTTTCCCCCACGCGTCGATAAATTCGGGGAAACCGTCCTGGTCGTAGTCGCCGATTTCACTCTCGGAGAAGTGTTCCATCCCGGAGGAATTACTGACGATCATGTAAAGACATTCCGCCGGCAGGTAGTCCAAGGTCCGGTCCGTGCGGTTCGCAAGCCATATTTGCAGGAACCGCCGCGATGCAGCGGGCCGGTCGTCCAGAATTACGGGATTGGTCTTTTTCATCAGGTCGCCGGACCGGTCGGGCATTTCCATCCGCATCAGGTCGTGGATCGCCTTGTAACGGTACACGGCAGCGTCGTTGGGATCCATGCCCGCCGTGTTGATCGGCACCCGGCGAGACTTGTACCTGTTGTACTGCTGCATGATAACGCGATCCAGCTTCGCAATGGTCGCCTTCGTTTTGGCGAGCTTGGCGGTTCTTCGGGTGGCGTTGAGCGCACCGAGGACGACCCCCGCCAATATGGCGATGATCGAGATCGTCACTAACAACTCGACCAGGGTAAAACCCGCTGGCCGAAAGGTATCGCGCCTGCGCAGCTTTATGCGAGTAGTCATTTGTTCCTGTCCCCCAATGTTCCTTCGCAACAGTTGTTTATGTCGTCCCAGCGATCGTCGTCGTAACCGTCCGAGCTGTTCAGATGGCCCCCGCTACCCAACTTGCCGTCGAGGCCCGGGCCATGGATCTGGAACGAGTAAGGGTTCGCGTACTCGGTGCCATCCCTTGTGATCGCGCTGCCGGACGAATAGCTGTCGGCCCGTATGTATACGTACCCGTCGGTGCTCCCCACAAATGGGAGATACTCATGGTTTCCCCTGATTTTATCCGGATCGAATTCGAAGAACGGCCCGACCCGGCTGCCGGCGGCCATGAAGGGGTTCGTCGGATTGGCCGACCAGCCGTCGCCGGTAGGCCCTGCCAACCAGAAATGGATCGCTTCGGCGGGGCCGGAAAACGTTGCCGACATCCCGCCGGCGTATCGCGGGAAGGCGCGGCGGAGGTGCTGGGCCGCAAGACCCGGATCGGAGGGCGGATAGGCGCCGCTGCCTACCTCCGTCCTGTAGGTCTCCATCGCCTGGGCGAGTCCGTCGAGCTCGATCCTCATGCGGGTGATCAGCGCCCTGCGTTTCGCAGCCTGCGCCGCGGCCGCGATAAATCCGGCCAGGATTCCTATAATCACCACCACGGCCAACATTTCGACGAGGCTAAAGCCCCGATCGGGGCGTTTGAACGGGAAAATCCTGTCCATGGCAACTGCTCCCGGCAGCGGTTCTGCCTAAAAGGGTCAATCGTTCGGTTTTTCTTTTACGGATTACGTCAGGTTCTGAATCAGGCTAATCAGCGGCATAAACAAGGCGATTACGATGAATCCCACCATGCCGCCGAGCATGATAATCATCAACGGTTCCATCAAGCTCATCAAGCTCTCGGTCAACACGGCGACTTCTTCGTCGTACACGTCGGCAACCTTGTAGAGCATCGTATCCAGTTCGCCCGTCTCCTCACCGACGTCGACCATGTTGACGACCATGTCGTCCACGACCGGCTTGTTGAGCTTGGTCAGGTAAAGCAGCATTCCCAGCGGCCCTGCGATAAACATGAACCAGAAGAACAGCGCCACGGGGTGAAACGGCACCTTGGCGTTTTCCTTCAGCGGTTGGGCGATCGATTCACCCTCGCGGATCGAGTCGTAGACTTTGCCGTACAGGCTCTCGAAGACGGAATTGCCGGCCGTCTCTTTCGTAATGTGCAGGCCTTCGAGGATCGGCACGCCGCTGGCCACCAGGGTTCCGAGCGTCCGCATGGTCCGGGCGACAATGTTCTTCTCGACCAACTGCCCGAAAATCGGCATTTTCAGCAGGAACATGTCGAAGCCGGTCCGGCCCGGCGGGAACTTCCGCACCATCTTCACAAACAGCCAAATCGCAATCGGGAACAGCGGCAACGACCACCAGTAGTGGCCCACAAAAGTCGCCATGGCGACGAGCAATTTGGTCATGGCCGGCAGCTCGCACTCGAAGTCGTCGAAGATCTTGATGAATGCCGGAACGATCTTCAACATGATGAAGACCAGGATGCAGACCGCGAACGTGATAACGGTCACCGGATAGACCAGCGCGCCTTTGACCTTGCGTTTGAGCGATTCGGCGCGTTCCATGAACTCGGCCAGGCGCCGGAGGATGATTTCGAGCGCCCCGCCCGCCTCGCCGGCCTTGATCATGTTCACGTAGAGCCGGTTGAACGCCTTCGGCGATTTGCTCATCGCTTCGGACAAGGTGGCCCCGCCCTCGATCTCGTCGCAGACGTCGATCAGGCAGTTCTTCAACGCACCCGCCTTCGACTGCTGCTGGAGAATCTTCAGGCTCCGCAGGATGGGTAAGCCGGCGTCCTGAAGGATCGAGAGTTGGCGGGTAAAGGTACACAACACCTTCGACTTGACTCCGCCGAGGGCCAACGTCTTTCCGTCCTTCTTGGCGGCCTTCTTTGCCAAGGGCGACTTGCGGGCCTTCTTGACGGAAATCTTCGTCACGAAGTAGCCCATTTGACGTATCGTCGCCTGGGCCTCCTCCTGATTCGGCGCCTCGATGACGTCCTTGATTGCTTCGCCGCTTTGGTCCATTGCCTCGAATTGATAAGTCGGCATGACTCGACTCCTGTTTATGGAGAAACTTACATATCATGTACCGTTTCGCGGATCACTTCCTCAATGGCAGTTAAGCCGGAATATACTTTCTCCAACCCCGACTCGCGCAGCGGGTGCATCCCGGTGCGCAACCCGGCGTCCCGGAGCTTCTCGGTCGATGCCCCCTCGTTAATCAGCTCGCGCAGCGTATCGTTCATGACCATGTACTCGAACAGCCCGGTCCGCCCCTTGAAACCCGAGTTGTTGCACGAACCGCAACCCCGCCCGTGGTAAAACTTCTTGTCGATCACATCGTCGGGGGTCAGGTCCAGTTGGGCCAGCGTCTCGGTGCTCGGCTGGGTTTGCTCGCGGCATTCCTTGCAGATCTTGCGGACCAGGCGTTGTGCCAGAATCGCCTCCAGGGTGGCTGTAATCAAAAACGGCGGCACACCCATGTCCCGCAGCCGCGTAATCGTGCTCGGGGCATCGTTCGTGTGCAACGTGCTGAACACCATGTGCCCGGTCAGCGACGCCTGCACGGCAATCTCCGCCGTCTCCAGATCCCGAATCTCCCCCACCAGGATCTTGTCCGGGTCCTGGCGCAAAATCGCGCGCAAGCACGCTGCGAACGTGTTGCCGATCGATGCGTCGATCGGCATCTGCACAATCCCCTCGATGTCGTATTCGACCGGGTCCTCGGTGGTGATCAGCTTGTCCTCCACCTCGTTCAACTCGTTGAGCGCTCCGTACAACGTCGTCGTCTTCCCCGACCCGGTGGGCCCGGTTACCAGCACAATGCCGTTCGGCATGCGGATCGTGTCCCGGAAAGCGGTAAGAACGCCCGTGTGCATTCCCACCGCGTTCAAATCCAGCATAACCACGGACCTGTCGAGAATCCGCATTACCACGCTCTCGCCGAACATGGTCGGAAGCACACTGACCCGCAAGTCGACCGGGTGTCCTCCCACCGTCAAGCGGATCCGGCCGTCCTGCGGCAGGCGCCGCTCGGCGATGTCCAGATCGGACATGACCTTGATTCGGGTCGTGATGGCCAAAGCGAGATGCCGGGGCGGCGGAACCATCTCGTACAATATCCCATCCGCCCGAATCCGAATCTTGAATTCGGTCTCAAACGGCTCGAAGTGCAAGTCGCTGGCATGATCCTTAATCGCCAGCAACAAGACCATGTTCAATAACTTCCGGACGGGGGCGCTGTCCGCCAACGTCTCCATGTCGGCCAGATCCAGCACCCCCTCTTTCGCGTCCTCCTCCGCCTGCTTAATCGCTTCGAGGAGTTCCTCATCCTGCTCCATCCCCGCGATCAGCGTCTCGACGCTTTCCCCCCCCACATCGTAGTATCGCTCGAGCGCGCCGACCATCTCTCGCTCTGTCGCCACGACCGCCCGAATCTCGTAGCCGAGAAAACTCCGCAGTTCGTCGATGATCGACAGGTTCTGAGGATCGCACATCGCAATTGTCAACACGTCGCCCTTGAAGCTAATCGGGATAATGCGGTACAGTTGGGCCATCGGCTCGGTGATGCGAGCAAGCACATCGGGCGGGATCACCACGTCGCTCAGGCTGATGACCTGCATTCCCATCTGCTCAGCCAACCCCTGGGCAAGCTGGTCATCGTTAATGATCCCCATGCTGGTGGCGACTTCGCCGAACATCTCCCCAAGCCGGCGCTGCTGTTCCTCCAGCACCTCTTCCAATTTCTCCTCGGAGAGGAACCCTAAATCCACCAGAACTTGACCTATTTGCCGCAACGCCATAGTTTTAGTGCTCCTGGAATGCAATGCCGCCTGGCTTCGCCGTCAAACCTCCACCCGCTCTTCGGCCTCTTCGAACAGCCCCTTCTCGACCTGGGCAACCTTCTTTGCCAAACTTTCCGGATCATTCGCCCGAAAGAAAATGTCTTTCTTCTCCACCAAACCGTCCCGCCATAACCGGAACATGTTGTCGTCCAGCAACTGCATGCCCAGCTTGGCACCGGTCTGGATAACGGACGTGATCCGGAAGGTTTTGTTCTCGCGGATCAAGTTCGCAGTTGCAGGGGTTACCACTAACATCTCGTACGCTGCCACCCGGCCTCCACCAACCTTGGGTAACAAAGCCTGTGAAACAATTCCAAGAATGGCCGTTGAGAGCTGTGTCCGGATCTGCTCTTGCTGGTTCGTGGGAAATACATCGATGATCCGGTTAACCGTCCCCTGAGCCCCCGTGGTGTGGAGCGTACCAAAGACGATGTGTCCGGTTTCCGCCGCGGTAATGGCTGCTTCGATGGTTTCCAAATCTCGCAGTTCCCCCACAAGAATCACATCCGGATCCATACGCAACGCCCGTCTGATCGCCTCAGCAAAATTTGGGACGTCAACGCCCACTTCCCGTTGATTCACGGTCGACATCTTGTGGGGGTGAAAAAACTCGATCGGGTCTTCCACTGTGATGATGTGGTGATCCACGTGGTCGTTCAAATAGTCGATCGCCGCCGCCAAAGTAGTGGTCTTGCCGCAGCCGGTCGGACCAGTCACCAGGATCAATCCCCGGGGCCGTAGGATCAAATCCTTTAGAACCGGCGGTGTCCCCAAGTCTTCGAAGGACATCAACGTGACGGGAATCTGCCGCAACACCATGGCCACGTGGCCCCTTTGCTTGAAAATCGCCACGCGGAACCGCGCCATGTCTCCAAACGCAAAACCAAAGTCTGCCCCGCCCACCTCCTGCAATTCCTGCTGGCAACGCTCCGGCGCAATGCTCTTCATCAAAGCAACGGTGTCCTCCGGCTCTAATGTCTTCGTTTCCAGCTTGTGAAGGTGCCCGTCAACCCGTAGCACAGGCGGCTGACCGACGGTGACGTGAAGATCGCTGGCCTTCCGGTTAACAACCGTCTGAAGGAGCTTGTCTATTAAGATCGTGCCCATTTAGGGAACCTTCCGCGCTTGATGATGAATCTGCCGTCGGCACTACCGCTTCTCACAAGAACCGTGATAGGAAAAGACGCCTATCGGTTACCCACCCCGCAGGGAAGAGAAAAAGACCTCTCACCGCTCCCAATACGATTATTCACATTTCCGGGAAAATCTCAAGTAGTTCGGCCCTAAAGCTGACCGGCTTGGGGAATAGGGCCCCTCCCCCAGCGCAGGGGGTTACGGTCGAAAAGCCAATTGTGCGAGCGGCCAGCCATTAGGCATCTTCTGACCGCTTAGCAATGCGGAATACCTCATCCAGGGTCGTAACCCCGCGGCAAACCTTTGCGATGCCGTCCCAGTAAAGGGTTTTCATCCCTTCCGTGATCGCCGTTCGACGGAGTTCTTCAGTGGCAGCCTCCTTGAACGTCAACTCCCGAACTTTGTTGGACATGAGCATAAGTTCGAAGATCGCCAAACGCCCGCGATAGCCCGACCCCTGACAATTTCCACACCCGCGCCCTTTTGCAAACGTTGCATCTGCGGCCATCTCGGGTGTAATGCCGGCAGTCTCAAGCATTGTCTCACTAGGAGTGAACGGCTGCTTACACTTCTGGCAGACTACACGTACGAGGCGCTGGGCCATAATAGCCACGATGCTGCTTGCCACCAGATATGGGGGTATCCCCATGTCGATCAAACGTGTAATGGCACTGGGCGCATCGTTTGTGTGCAATGTACTGAAAACCAAGTGTCCGGTCAGACTAGCCTGAATACCCATCTGGGCGGTCTCTAAGTCCCGCATCTCCCCCACTAAGATGACATTGGGTGCCTGTCGTAACATTGCCCGAATCACCCGCTGAAAGTCCAAACCAATCTCATGGCGGACTTCCACCTGATTTATCCCCTGAAGGTAGTACTCCACGGGATCTTCTGCGGTAATGATCTTCTTGTCCGGCGTATTCAGTTCGTTCAGCGCAGCGTACAACGAGGTCGTTTTGCCCGACCCCGTCGGACCTGTTACCAGGATAATGCCGTTGGGTCTTGCGATCAGAGCATTGAACCTCTTGAACTCCTCCTCAGCGAAACCGAGTTGCTTCAGGCCCACTCGGATACTGTCCTTGTCCAAGATCCGCATCACCACGGACTGGCCATGGTTGGTGGGAATTACGCTGACGCGCAGATCGAGTTCCTTCTCACCCACGGTCACTTTGATTCTCCCGTCCTGGCACCGCCGACGCTCGGCAATGTCGAGTTTTGAGAGGATTTTGACACGCGAGAGAATAGCGCCCAACAGACGTCGCGGGGGACTGTCCCGCTCGACAAGCACTCCGTCGATCCGATAGCGGACCCGAATCCGGTCCTCAAAGGGTTCGATATGGATATCCGAAGCCCGAAGCTGGACCGCCTCGGTGATAATCATGTGAACCAGCCGCACTATGGGAGCACTATTCTCGTCAATGTCCTCGTCGCCTGTTTCCGCGTCTTCCTCGGTCTCCGTAAAGTCGATCGCCGTATCGGTAAACTCCTGGAGCATCGAATCGGCGCTTTCGCCGATCGTCTGGCCGTAGTACCGGTTGATCGCCTCCAGAATGCTTTCGCGGGGGGCCAATGCGATCTCGATTTGACGATTGAGGATGAAAACCAGCTTGTCGATCGTATCCAGGTCATTGGGGTCGCTGACGATGACCGTCAACTTGCCGTCTCCCTCGGCCAGTGGAATCACGGCATTTTCCCGGGCCACCGACTCGGGCACGAGTTCGACGACAGCGGGAGGGATGACCACTTCGCTCAAATTGATAAAATCATGACCGTGCTGCTCGGCCATCGCCCTCATGACGTCCTCGCCCGAGGCATACCCGAGCCGCGTGAGCGCGTCGGGAAGTCGTATCCGCGAGTCTTTCGCCAGTTGAGACGCTTCCGCCAACTGCTCTAGACTGACGACCCCCTGGCGGACCAGGATTTCGGTATAATCGCCATCTTTGCTTGAGGCCATGAGGGGCTCCACATAAGCCTTGCGGTGCCTGACGCACAGAACTGCCGCCGGGCCCTGTTGTCCTTTGGTCTTCCGCTGAGATTAGAGATTCTCACCCTTACATTCTTTAGCCTAACGGTACCCATTCGCTCTGTCAACAACCTCCTGCGGGGAGTTTGGACGACTTGCTCCCCATGTCTCCAGAAATGGGGCTATGAACCGGGTTTTCGAGCATCTATGAGCTCGTCCCCCTCCATAAGGGTATGGCCGCTGCGAATATCCCGGAAAAGCCCGGGGGTCATCGCTTCGAGAACTGCGTCCCGCGTCTGGCCCCGCGGAGACCGGGTTTCTTTCGCTCTTTCATGCGGCCGTCACGGGTCAATAAACCGGAATCGCGGAGGCTCTCCTCCAGTTCCGATTCGTAGGTCTTCAGTGCCCGGGCGATTCCCAGTTTGCACGCGTCGGCCTGGCCGGTGATGCCGCCGCCATTGACGCGGATAATCACATCGACGTCATTCCGCTTGCCCGTCTGCACCAGTGGCGCCAAGACGGCGTTTTGCTGCTGGAGGTTGTAAAAATAAACGTCGATGGGCCGACTGTTGACGGAGATATTGCCCGTACCCGGCCGAACCCGCACCCGCGCAATCGAACTCTTGCGTCTCCCCGTTCCCAAGCTGTCCTTAATGGCAGTTGCCATGGTTATCCCTTCTTCTTGGCGCCAAGGTCCTTCGGCTTCGGGTTTTGGGCCTGGTGAGGGTGTTCGTCCCCAACGCAAAGCTTCAGTTTGCGGAGCATTTTGGTGCCGAGCTTGTTTTTCGGCAACATGCGGCGAACGGCTTCTCGCAGGATCGTCTCAGGTCGGCGCTCTTTTCGTGAAGCCGCCGATTCGCTCTTCTGGCCGGGGTAGCCGGTATACCACGTATAGCGCTTTTGTTCCCATTTCTTGCCGGTGAACACTACCTTCTCGACGTTGGTTACCACCACAAAATCGCCCATGTCGACGTGCGGGGTGTAGGCGGGCTTATCCTTGCCCATCAGAACCACGGCAATGTCGCTCGCCAGGCGGCCGACCACCTTGTCGGTCGCATCGACGAGCCACCATCGCGGCTCGACTTCTTCTTTCTTGGCCATGTAGGTCTTCGGTGCAGTCATGCTGCCGCCTAATTCCTCTTTGGGACCGGCCGTCGCGGGCGAGGCGGAAAATGCGAAACCGTCAGTGTAGCGGGATCCCGACGACCGGGCAAGGGATCCGCCTCGCCAAAAGGGCGTAATTGCGTGCCTGTTGCACCCGTCGGGGGGGGCCGAGATGGTTTTGGCGACCCGCGTTCTCCCGTAACACGGCCAAAACAGCGGGATGGTCGTTGACAGGCCCGTGGGATAGCATTACATTGAGTAATGTCGGCAGAAGGGCATGAAAAAAGCGGCGTCCAGACTGCCGGGCAAGACAGGGGGCCGGACACCGCTGTGGTTGTCTCAAAAAAGCAGGGCGCCACTACGAGCGGCGCCCCGCCACGCGTATACCTTTCATCGCAATGTTATGGCGGAACTGGAATCCCGGCAAGAAATTTGAAAGAAAGAGGGCCCAAGGCAGAGGAAAAAGGGAAGAGGAGAACCGCCGAGCCCCCAATCCGCCGGGGTCAACGCCCCGACAAGGCCTCCACAATCTCCGCTTTTGTCTTGTGTTGATCGCACGCCTTGCGGAATTCTTCCCGCGTGAGGGCATCGAGCCGGTCGATCTCGAATTCGGCAAACTCGTCGACGGGAATGACATAGGGGCTGTTGCCGAGTTGGTATATTTCGACTTCCTGCCATTCGCCCCCCTCTTGCTTGGGGCGGACCTTCGGCCCTCGGGCGTAGTTTGACTTCAAATGGGCCAGGCGGACCCCCAGCGTACCCCACAACCGGGTCTTCCGGCCGATCGGATCGACGTAGATGGGCACCGACACCCTGGTGTCGCACGCCAGGTCGGGGTCGTCGGCCATCGACTCCAGCCATGTCAGGGCGGCCTGCTTCGCGGCTTCGGGTTCGACCGGTTCGTCTTCGAGAAACTTCGGCCTCATACCGATGTCCTCGCACCCGACGAGGTAGAAGCCGTAGAACCGCTGCTTGAAGGCCTCCAGCTCGTCGGCCAGATTCGGTTCGCGGGGGCCGCCGCGGCGAAGCCCGTGCATCGAAGCCAGACGTTCTTGCCCAACCGTGGCCAGCAGGAAGTTTTGCAGGAAGGCGTACGCCCTGGCCGTGCGGAGATAGAAGGTCAGACAGGGCTCAACGCGAAGCCGCGGGCGGACCTCGCCACTAGCCAAGGCCTCGCACGCGGCTTTCGCCCCCCGCGCGTGCGTCTCCCGCCGCTTCGTGATCAGGGCCTTGAACGCCTCGACCAGCCGCTTCTTGTACTTGGCGGTCAGCAGCAGCTTTTCGCTTTCCCGGACCCCGCCGGGCAGCAGCATCGTCTGAAGGGCATATACCTGGTACTGGTACCAGCCCGAATCGTCTTTGGGGGCCAGATCGACCTCGCCGGAGCGGATCCGCCGGATCAACACGGCCATCAGGTTCACGTTGCCGGGCACTCCCTGTGGAAAGAGCTGCTCAAACAGTTCGGTCTCGCGGCTGGTCGACGGCGGGAAGATCGCCACGGCCGCGTGCCGGGCGTGCTGGTCCTTCGCGAGCGTCTTCAGCGGGGCATCCGCGTCGATCAGTGCATCCACCGGCAGGCAGAACAGCGGATTGGTCAGCTTGCCGTAGAATGCGTTGACCGCGCGGTACTGCCCGAGCAGTTCGGGATTTTCCTGCAACACGCCGGCAACCGCCCGGGGGACGGCAAGGTTGTCCTCGGGGAATTCCTCTTGCAGAAACCGGAAGAACCGCCACACCTGCTTCAGTTCGGGCGTCCAGTTGTAGAACGCAATCGGCTTGCTGCGGGCCTTGTCGGATTCGAACCGGGCGAGGAATTGGTCCTGTTGCTTCTCCTCGTCCGGCGTCAGATCGACGTCTTTGCCGGCCAGCTTGAGCCCGGCGGCCATGAAGGGGCGTGCCGGGCTGCCCTCGGGGAGTTCCTGGAAGATCGCTTCGATCAAGCCGGCGGCGGCCGGCCCGTCGCCGAGTTTGCCCTGGAACGACGCTAGATCGAGCGCCGCGTACAGCCCGTCGTCGAACTGCTTTGCCGTGCCGTCGAGCAGGTTGGCGCTGGGCAGCAAATCCCGCCCCGCGCCGGCCGCCGCTTTCACGGCGTCGGCATACGACGGGCAAAGCTCCAGCATCCACGCTTCACGGTCCGGCTTGACCGAAGGGCAGTCGAGCCGGACGACCGCCGCCGAGGCGTTGAGCTCCCAATCGCCGAGCGGCCGGCCGTCGACCAGGTCGGGGTCGAACGCCGGGTTCTTGTCCGCCAGCAGGTCGTCGGTCAGCTTCAACTCATCGGTCTTCCTCGGATCATGATACTCCGTATGCTCCACCGTATACGTGTCCGGGTCGTGATATTCGGTACGCTCCACAACATAGTGAGTCGCGTGCCACCAGACGATGTAAGCCAGAACGCCAAGAAACACCATAACCACAAGAGCCACGGCAACGACAATCAGCTTTTTCACGGCAAGGTTCCTCCCTGGAGCGGTTTTGAACGGGCCGAACGACCATCGGATGTTACCATGCGTTTCGGCGGGACACCAGTGAGTCTGCCAAATCCCGGGCAATAAGGGGCGGCCGGTAGATAACGTCCTGGATTTTTTGGGAAACGGAGGCCATAGGGTGGGACCAGCGGCCCTCAGGCCGCGCCGGCCCACCATATTCGCCGCGTTTTTCTCGCGTTGGTGGGCCGGCGTCGCTTCGCTCCTGGTCCCACCCTACAAAAAATCACAACCTCGGAGTGTGCCTGCTACTCTCAATCCAGATCGGGTGCTCACCCGGCCTTCTTCACCGGTTTCTGGTCCGTCAGAACGCGGCCGCGGGAGTTTTTCTCTTTTTCACGGCGGTAACCGTACTCGACCAGCTCGCCCATGTCGAACGGGAAATCCTTCTCCGCCGAAACGCTTCTGGCCCGTTGCGCCAGCTCGTCCCGCTGGATCTGCCGCTCGTACGGGAGCGCGACGAGGATTTTGTTGCCGGAGTCCCGCACGTCGAAGACGTAAAGCTCGTCGAACACGTCCTGATAGGTCCGGACCATGGAGTCATAGAGGGTGTTCGAGCGACGGCTCCAGACGTTTCCGACAACGGCGCCGTTGGGAGTCAGGGCGCGGCGCACGGCCACGAGGAACTCCCGCGTCGCCAGGTGGTAGGGAATATTCTCCGAGCCGTAGGCATCGAGGAAGATGATATCGTAGGGATCGCGGCACTCCTCGATGAACCGCCGTCCGTCGTTCACGTGGGCGCGCATGGTGGAATCCTCGCGGAACCCGAAGAACTCCTTCGCCACGTCGACCACGTCCGGATCGATGTCGACCGCATCGATTGTCGCTTCCGGGTAATGCTTGTGGAGGAAGCTTGGGATGGTGCCGCCGCCAAGCCCGACGATCAACACCCGCTGCGGCTTTTCGACCAGTGCGAGTCCCACGGGCATGACCCGCGCGTACGGGAGTTCAATGTGGTCGGGGTCTCCGACCTTGACGACGCTTTGTTGGGCCCCGTCTTTTTTGAACGACAGGGTGCGCACCCCCCGTCCGTCCTCGGTGACCACGATGGTGTTGTAGGGCGAGTCCCTTTCACAGAGGACTTTCCGGTCGGGCTCGCCGGAGCACGAAACGAAGACCACGGGTAGCAGGAGGGGCACAAGCCTTCGACGGATCATCGGTCGAACCCTCCTGCCCATTACGTCGACCCTACGCAAAGTATTTCACGGCATTGACGAAGACCTGCAAGCCGTCGCCTGTCTCGGCGGCTTCGCCGCGGGTCCAGCGGGGGTGGTGCGTGGGGTCGATGTGGCGTTCGGGATGGGGCATCATGCCGAGCACCCGGCCGGTTGCGTCACAGGTGCCCGCCACGTTGGCCTGCGAACCGTTCGGGTTGTCGGGGTAAGGAACCCGGCCGTTGCCGCCGGCTCGCCCGTTCTGCGCGACGTAGCGCAGCACAAGCTGCCCGGCGTCTTCAAGCTTCGAAAGCATCGCATCGTCCCGGGTAACGAACTTTCCTTCGGCATGGGCAACCGGGAGGTACATCGACTCGATTCCCTTGAGGAAGACCGACTTGCCGCTGCGGACGTCGAGCTTCGTCCAGCGGTCCTCGAACTTGCCGGAATCGTTCCAGGTGAGCGTGGCCGGGGCGCCGTCATTGCCGCCGTCGAGCAGCAACACGCCCGACTTCATCAGGACCTGGAACCCGTTGCAAATGCCGAGGATGAGCTTTCCGGCGTCTTTGAACTCGTTCAAGCGCTCGGCCAGATGATGCTGGATCTGGTTGGCCAGGATCCGCCCGGCCGCCACGTCGTCGCCGTAGCTGAACCCGCCGGGGATGCAGAGGATCTGGAACCGCTCGAACTCGGCGGGGCTTTCCAGCAACCGGTTGATGTGCAGGAGTTCCGTCTTGCCGCCGGCCTGCTCGAACGCAAACGCCGTCTCGAAGTCGCAGTTCGTGCCGGGGGCACGGAGGATCAATATGTTGGGTTGCATGGTTGGGGGTTAGGGGCTGGGGGTTGGGGTTGCCGACGATTGCGACGACAATTTGCATTTTTCAATTTTCAATTTTCAATTTACTCTACCATCGCAGCGGTTTCTGCCACGCTTCTTTGAGCGTTTTCAAGTCGGCTTCGACGACCGTGGTGCCGTCGGCGGCCTTGATCTCGAACCGGTCGTTTTCGGTGACCTCGCCGATGTCGATGTGGGGGACGTCACCCAAGGCGGCCTCGAAGGCTTCGGTGTTCTCCGGCTTCACCTCGACGAGGAACCGCGAGTTCGACTCGCTGAACAACAGCTCGGTCGTCCGGGTCGCATCGACGGTGCAGAGTATCCGGGCGAGCGAGATCGTGGCGCCGAGCCCTCCGGCGAAGGCCATTTCGGCGGCGGCGACGGCCAGCCCGCCTTCGCTCAGATCGTGGCACGCGCGGACCAGCCCGGCGTCGATCGCTCGGTGTACGGCGGCGAACGTCTCCCTGGCTTCCTCGGGGCGGACCTTGGGCACCTCCCCGCCTTCGAGCGAATGGACCAGCGCAAAGTGCGAGCCGCCGAGTTCGTTTTTGGTCAGTCCGACCTGGTAGAGCCGGTTACCCGGCTCTTTCAGGTCCATCGTGACGCAACGGTCCACGTTTTCGATGACGCCCATCGCGCTGATCAACAGCGACGGCGGGATGGAGATCGGCTCGTCGGCGCCCTCGGGGCGGAACTCGTTGTTGAGGCTGTCCTTGCCGCTGATGAAGGGCGTGCCGAACTCGTTGGCCACGTCGTGGCAGGCCAGGGCCGCGCGAACCAGCGAGCCGAGCGTCTCGGGCCGGTCGGTCGCTCCCCAGCAGAAGTTGTCGAGGATGGCAATCCGGGTGGGATCGGCCCCGACGGCCACGCAGTTGCGGACCGCCTCGTCGATCGCGCTGGCCGCCATGTGGTAAGGATCGAGATCGCCGTAGCGGGGGTTCATGCCGCAGGCCATCACCACGCCGCGCCGGGAATCGAGCACCGGCCGGAACACGGCGGCATCGCCCGGCCCGTCGTTTTTCACACCGACCAGCGGCTTGATCACGCTTCCGCCCTGGACCTCGTGGTCGTACTGGCGGACCACCCATTCCTTACTACAGACGTTCAGCGAGCCGAGTATCTTCAGGAGGGAACCGGTGTACTCCCTGCAATCCATTTCGGGCAACACCATCTCGACGGTCTCCGGCGGCGTGTAAACCGCATCGCGAACGACCGGCGGCTGGCCGTGGTGGAGAAACTCCATCGACAGATCGGCCACCTCCTGGTCATGGTACTTCAACAAGAGCCGGCCGGTGGGCACGAACTTGCCGATTACCGTTGCCTCGACCCCTTCCGATTCGCAAAGCTCGCGGAGTTCGTCCCACTTGTCCTCCGGCACGGCCAGCGTCATGCGTTCCTGGGCTTCGGAGATCCAGATTTCGGTATAGGAAAGGCCTTCGTACTTCAGCGGGGCGCGTTCGAGCCAGACTTCGGCGCCGATGTTCTCGCCCATTTCGCCCACGGCGCTGGAGAAGCCCCCTGCGCCGCAGTCGGTCACGGCGTTGTAGAGCCCGCGGTCGCGGGCGACCATCAACACGTCGAGGACCATTTTTTCGGTGATGGCGTTTCCGATCTGGACGGCGCCGCCGGAGATATCTTCGCTTTCGTGGGTCAGTTCGGCGGAGCTGAAGGTAGCGCCGTGGATACCGTCGCGGCCGGTTCGTCCCCCGACGGCCACGGCGAGATCGCCCGGCTTCGGCTCCTTGAACGACATTTCGCGGGGCAGCAGCCCGACGTTGCCGCAGTAGACCAGGGGGTTGCCGAGGTAACGGTCGTCGAAGTAGAGTGCGCCGTTGATGGTGGGGATACCCATCCGGTTGCCGTAATCGCGGACGCCGGCCACCACGCCCTGCATGACGCGGCGGGGGTGGAGCACGCCGGCCGGGATCGATTCGATCGGGGTATCGGGCGGGGCAAAACAGAAGATGTCGGTGTTGCAGATCGGCTTGGCGCCCATGCCGGTCCCCATCGGGTCGCGGATCACCCCGCCGATGCCGGTGTTTGCCCCGCCGTACGGTTCCAGGGCGGAAGGGTGGTTGTGCGTTTCGACCTTGAAGACGATGTTGTAGCGGTCGTCGAAGCGGACCACGCCGGCGTTGTCCTCGAAGACGCTGACACACCAGTCATCTTCACCCGCCCGGTGGCGGATCTCCGTCGTGGCGGCGAAGACCGTCTCCTTGAGCATGTTTTCGAATTGCCGCTCGCCGTTCTCGTCTTTGTAGTGGATCCGTCCGGCCAGGGTCTTGTGGCTGCAGTGCTCGCTCCAGGTCTGGGCGAGGGTCTCCAGCTCGACGTCGGTCGGATCGCGCCCGAGCGACTCGAAATGGGCCCGGATCGTCTGCATCTCCCTCAGCGAGAGGTAGAGTTGCCCTTCGATCGCGAGCCTTGCCAGGGCCTCGTCGTCCATGTCGCGGATGGGGACGGTCACCCGTTGAAAATCATACGGCGAGCCGACGTCCAACTGCTCGAATTCGAGCGGGCCGGGAATTACCTGCTCGATGGCGTCGTTGGCGAGAATCTTCGAGCAGAGCAACTCGAGGCGGTCGTCCGCCAGCGGACCGATCCAATACTTCTTGAGCGTGCGGACGGCTTCCGCTTCGATGTCGAAATCGGCGATCGCCGCCATGGCGCTCTGGGCCACCGGGTCCGTGACGCCCGGTTTGAGAATGACGTGGATCAACTTGGGGTCGTCGGCGGGGGCATGATTGAGCTGTTCGTCGCCGACGGGGGCCACCGCCGCGCGCTCCACGATGCGGTCCGAAAGCAGCTCCTCCGCCAGGCGGGCAACCTGCTCGCGGTTGAGCTTGCCCTGGATCAGGTATCCGCGGGCGGAGACCACGTCCAGGTCGTCGGCCAGCCCGAGATCGGCGGCCGAGTCGACGATTTGTTCTGCCATAAGGTCCGGCTGTCCTTGGGCCGGATAGATGTCAACTTCCCAGAGCATCGCGGTTCTTCTTTGCCGTTGTGAGGAATTGGATGAGTGTATCGTCGTTGCAGTCGCGGATGGCCGCGTGCAAGGCGGCCAGCTTTCCGCCGTACTGCTCCAACACGGTCAGTATGTGGTCGCGGTTGAGCGAGATGATCTGCCTCCAGAGTTCGGGATCGCCGGCGGCCAGACGCGAGGTGTCTTTCATTCCGGTCCCTGTGAAACGGAAGTACTGCTCCGGCATCGTCGCTGCCAGTGCCGAGGCCGCCAGGTGCGGCAGGTGAGAGGTCATGGCCAGCACTTTGTCGTGCTCGTCGGGCGGTATCTTCACGACGACCGACCCCATGGCCTCCCAGAGTTCGGTCACCAGATCGAAGTCCTCCGCCTTCGTGTTGACCGTGGGGGTCAGCAAGGCAAGCTGGCCGTCGAACAGGTCGGCCGCGGCGTTGCTCGGGCCGGCCTTTTCGCTGCCGGCCAGGGGATGCCCGCCAAGGAAGCGGCATCCCCGGGGCAAACCGCCGTCCAGCGTCTCGACGATCACTTGCTTCGTGCTGCCGACGTCGGTAATGAGCGTACCCTCGGGGGCGTGCTCGGCAACCTTCTTCACGTCCTCGACGATCCGCCCCACCGGCGTGGCGACAATCACCAACTCGGCATCGACCACGCCCTTGGTCAGGTCGATCGTTGTATTGGTCACCGCACCGACTCGTCGGGCAATCCGGAGTGTGACTTGCCGGCGTCCGATGCCGATGACCTTCCTGGCCAGTTTCGACTTTTGCAGGGCCAGGCCGATCGACCCCCCAATAAGGCCGACCCCGACAATGGCCACGTTCTCAAAGACTCTCATGGCTTTTCCCGGACGGGTTTCAGTGGAGCCGGCATTGTACCAGCGGCCGAGAATTTGGGCAGGGGGCCCGAGTGGGGGGCATGGGGCGGTGTTGTGGACGCTACGCTTGAGCGAACCGGACCTGCGACTCTGTGGCTACAACGAAACGGTCAGCCAATTCGTCGGCATACGATTCAAGCAGTTTTCGGAGCGATTCGATCTTTGACGGCGATCTCTCGTCTTGTAAACGAAGAAAGACAACCCCGTGATGCGGTCGCTTCTCTCGATACACCTTTTCCCCGAAATCCTTGTCGTTGGTGATCAAAATCCAATTCTCGGTATGTGCCTTATCCAGGACGTCTTCGTCCGTCATCCCCCGCGCTTCTTCGTACACGGAGAACACTTCATGGGCTTGCTCGCGCAACCAGCGAGCGACCGCGGGGCCCGTACACTCATCCACGAGGAAACGCATTTACAACGACTCCGCCGTTAGCGGCATAAAGGCCGTATTCGAAAGGGATTGCGACGCAAAGAGGAGGCACGCCTCGATGTCCTCTCGCGCGAGACCCTTGTATTCCTCCAGAATTTCGTCGAGGTTCGAGCCGTGTGCCAAGAGATTCAAAATGTAATCAACGGTAAGTCGCGTGCCCTTGATCACCGGTTTTCCAACCATGACTTCGGGGTCGCAGGCAATCCGCTGAAGGAGTTGTTGATCGGTCATCACTTCGCCCTCTGACAACTGAAGAATTTCCCTGTCTTCGTCTCCCTCAAGTGGTTACAGCCACGACAGGTATTGGCCGCAGGACAATAAGATGAATTATACCAGATGATCCAGCCTGTTGGGTAGGGGGGCATCCCCAGGTAGCACGAAGCGGAATCACCCTTATAATTGACGTTTCAGGTTCCCGGGCCCGCCTCCAGTTGGTGCCACCATGCCCATCCTTCCCGAATCGCGATTCTTTCCGCCGGCCGAGTCGCTCGATTCGGAAGGCCTTGCCGGATTCGGGGGGAAGCTCTCGCCCGAGTGGTTGCTGGACGCGTATCAGCACGGGATTTTCCCCTGGCCGGTTGCGGACGTCCGGTCGCCTATCCCCTGGTGGTCCCCCGACCCGAGGGCAATTATTGAACTCGAAGGGTTTCACGTCCCGCGGCGGTTGCGGCGCACCGTCCACAGCCGCCGGTTCGAGGTTACCTTCGACCGGGATTTTTCGGGCGTCATCCACGGGTGCGCCGCTGCCCACGGCGGCCAGGGCGAAACCTGGATCACCGGCGAGATGATCGCGGCCTACGCGCGGCTCTTCGAGCTGGGCCATGCGCACAGCGTCGAGGTCCGGCACGGCGGGCATCTCGTCGGCGGGACCTACGGCGTGGCCGTCGGCGGTCTCTTCGCGGCGGAATCGAAGTTTTTTCTCGTACGCGACGCCTCGAAAGTCGCCCTGGTCCGCCTGGTCGAACGTCTCCAATCGCGGGGATACGTGCTATTCGATATCCAGCAGCTTACCCCGCACATGGTCCAGTTCGGGGCGATCGAGATTCCCCGCCGGGAATACCTGGTCCGGCTCCGCGATGCCCTGTCGCTGCCGGTGACGTTTCAATGATCGTCCTGCAAACGTGTTCCTGGTTTCAACCCGTCCCTACGAAACCTCCCCCTCCTCCCTGTTTTCGCAGGCGTTTGCCACCGGCAAGGTTCGCCCTTATAATATAATGCGATAGTGGACAGCAGGGCCACGGGACGTTGTTCCCCCCCTCAATGGTTGCCCCCCGATCAGCCTTACTTTTTTGGATTTTGGTGTATCCATGCCCCGAATCATTCCGTTGCCGGTCATCGCGCGGTTGTTGTGTGTGGCGTTTATTCTGTTGCTTTGCGGCCCGTCGGCCCGGGCGTGTACTACGCCCGTCTGGCGCTATGCCTTGGACAACTGGGCGGTAACGCCTTACGTGGTGCTCTATTTCCACGCCGACGAAATCCGCGAAGAGGACAAGGCCGTCAACGATCTGCTGACCGGGCTGGCCGAGGACGCCCCCCCGACCAACCTGATCTTCTTTTCAGTCCGAAAACCGAAGCCGACAGTGGAAAAGCCGGCCGATGGGCCGACGACCGAGAAGACGGATACCGAAAAAGAGGAAGCCGCCGCACAAGCCGCCGAGGACGAACGCACGCTGGGCGAGCACGAAATGCGATTCTCGCACCTCCCCCGATTTGTCCGGGCGATGTACCAGTTGCACGTGCTGCCGGAGTTGGAGGGCGAGCGGGTCGAGATTGAGCTGGTGAACCTTCCCGAGCTGGGCGATCCGATTGCGGCGGTGGATGAAGACCGCGTGGATATCGCCCCGCCGAAGCGCTGGTCGGATCATCGCCAGCAGGACAGCCAATACATCGTCCGGTTCCAGCCGGGCAAGGAGATCGACCGCCCGGCCATCCTCGTCACCGCGGAAGACTATAAGCCGAAGAATGTCTCCGAGAAGGATATCGAAGCGTTTGCCAAAAAACGGGCCGATGTGATCGAGGCGGCGGGCGCAAAGCTGACCAGGCCGGTCACGCCGATTCGCGTCGGCGATCACTGGGGTATTGCCTACGCGTCGCAAGTGAAGGAAAAGACCGGCGAGGGCGAAAACGAAGAGGAGAAAACCCTCAATCAGATATTCTTCGAGACGGTCGTCGACGGCCGGAAGTACACGTACGAGATGCGCGGCGCGGTCCCGCCGCTTGCAACGGAGTTCTTTGCCGTCGTCGGCCGGACCAGGTTCTCGCAGAAAAAGCCGTCTAAGCTGCCCGGGAAATCCAAAGGCGAGGTGACCGAAACCGCCGACGAGCCGTTCTACCTGATCGTCACGCCCTGGCAGACGAAGCTCTACGCCGGGCAACTCGACAAGGAAACGATCCGTGCCATGGTCGACTCGCCTGTGCGCCGGAAGCTGGGTAAATTGATCGAGGAGGGCCATTCGAGCGTCCTGCTGGTGCTCAACTGCCCGGATGAAAAGCAGAACGAACGGGCGGCAAAGGTTGTCGGGGAAACCATCGCCCAGGTGAAGGAGGAAACCGAGGCGGAGGAGGCAACACAAGAGGAGCAAGAGACGGCAGAGGGCGAAAGCCCCGCGGAAGAGCCCGACGAGTTTTGGGCAGGCGGCCCGCAGGATGTGCCGCAGTTGCCGTTCAAGGTTGCCTCGCTGACCCTTTCGCGGACCGACGAGACCGAGAAGTGGCTCGTCGATTCGCTGCTGGCAATCGAGCCGGACCTGCACGACGAGGAGTTTGCCGATGAGGTGATGATTTTTGCCGTTTTCGGGCGGGGGCTGGCGCTACCGCCGTATATCGGCAAAGGGATCACCTCGGATAACCTCATAGACTGCATGTTCTTCCTTTCCGGCCCTTGTTCGTGTCAGGTAAAAGACATGAACCCCGGCATGGATCTGCTGATGAAATGGGACTGGGAGGCAACGGCCGAAGCGCTGGCGGAAGCCGCGTGGGAAGATCAGGAGGAAACCCGGGAAGGCGCGGAAGGAGAGGAAATCGGGTATGAGGAAATTGCCGTCGACACGACCGCCCCGAAGCCGGGTGCGCAGCAGCCCCAAGAGCCGACGCCCGGCGAACGGCCGGAGCAGGGCCCTGCACGAGCACCCGACGCCGGGACGAATCCTCCGCCCCGGGTAGACTCGGCCGAAGGGGCTTTGCCGCCCGAGGTGGAGGCGTCCGCCGCCGCCGTTGACACAATCGCGGATCAGGCGGAATCACTCGCCCCGACCGATTCGTTCGCCGCCGGGCAAGCGTGGAAATTTGCGATCGGGCTTGCCGTTGCCGCCGCGGTCGTGCTCGCAGCCGGCTTCGCGCTAATGCGACATTGAACCCCCGGCACCGTTGCCCGAATTTTGCCCTGTATCTCCCGCCACCCACCACTCGCCACCCACCACCCTATCAACCATGATTCATCTGAAAGACGTTACCAAGACCTATCGCACGACCAAAGGCCCGGTACACGCCCTCGGCGGGGTGAACCTCGATGTCGAGCCGGGCGAGTTCGTCGCCGTCCGGGGGCCGAGCGGGTGCGGAAAGTCGACCTTGCTGTTGATCACCGGCGCGCTGGCCATGCCGACTTCCGGCACCGCGGTCGTTACCGGCGAGGATTTAACCACTGCATCGAAGTCCGCGCTTACCCGACTCCGGGGAGAGAACATCGGGTTCGTCTTCCAGATGTTCCATCTTCTGCCGTATCTGACGGTGCTGGACAACGTGGCCACGGCGGCGGTTCCAGGGCACCGGGCAGGCGCAAGGAACCGGGCCGCCGAACTGCTCGACCAGTTCCGGCTCGCCGGCCGGCTCACCCATCGCCCCGCCGAACTCAGTGCCGGCGAACGTCAACGGGTGGCGATTGCCCGGGCCATGGTCAACCGCCCGAAAATCGTCCTCGCCGACGAGCCGACCGGAAACCTCGACCCCGACGGTGCGGCCGGGGTGCTCGATCTGCTGAAGGATTTTCACGCCGACGGCGGTACGATCCTGCTGGTAACGCACCAGGAGTCGGCAGCCCGATATGCCCAGCGGACCGTGCTGTTGAGCGATGGAATGATTCAGCAGGCCTGACCGTTGCTCAGGCAAAACAGGAAAGGGGTTAGGGGTTGGGGATTAGGGGATGGGGAGATGAGGGGAACGGAAGGGTTCAAATTCAGAATGTCGAATGTCGAATTCCCACTTCCCTCTTTCGTTGACGGCTGCGTCCCGAATTGCCGAAGAGGGGGTTCGAAGCCCCAGCGATGGGATGTAGATTTTGAAGAGGTGCTGTTGCTTAGGCGGTTTTCCGCATAATACCGGTTGCCAAAAATGTCTATTTTCTCAAATGCTTGACATGAAAGGAGTTCATGAGACAAAATCAAGCAACTGGTTTGGTCAATTTGTGTCTTAGGTGGACGGGGTCGTCCGCGTTTGTCCGAACCACGCGGAAAACCGTATATTCCGTAGTTGAACTAAACCGCTGCGCGGTAGTGACATAAATCTTGCTTCCTTGCTGGCCTGCATGCGTCTGTTTGATGTAGCGGGCTCTCTTTTTGCGCGTTGGTGCGAGACTCCTCTTGCAACGGGATGCACCATGGTAGCTGTGCGTTTTGTAGGCGCATTGTGACCACTTCATCCCGTTTTCCGAAAGGAGAAGCCCATGACACCGTTGCGCGCCAAGATGATCCGTGAACTGAAACTCCAGCGAAAGGCCCCGAAAACGATCAAAGCCTATGTCGCCGCCGTTGAGGACCTGGCGAAGTACTATCGGCGCTCGCCGGAGAGCATCTCGCTGGAAGAGGTTCGTTTCTTCTTGCACCACCTACAGGAAGAAAAGAATTTCTCCGCGAACACCTGCAACCAGAAGGCGTGTGGACTAAAGTTCCTTTACCGTTACGTGCTCCGGCGAGAAGACTTCGATCTGAAAGTCAGCTCGAAACGTCCGCGTCGATTGCCGGAGATTCTCAGTTGCCAAGAGGTGAGCCGTCTGATTGCGGCAGCGAAGAACTCGAAGCACCGATGCCTAGTGATGCTGGTCTACGGCAGTGGGCTGCGAGTCAGCGAAGTGACACGGCTGAAGTGTAAGGATATTCAATCCGAGCGCATGGTGATCCGCGTCGAGCAAGCCAAGGGACGCAAGGACCGCTACACGATCCTCGCGGCACGCCTGTTGGAAGAACTGCGTGTCTACTACAAGGAGTTTCGGCCGAAGACGTGGCTCTTTTTCGGCAAGGACGGCGGGCCGATGAGCAGCGACACGGTACAGAAGACCTACCACCTCTTGAGGCGCCGAGCGGGCATCACACGCGGGCAGGGCATCCACACGTTGCGTCACTGTTTCGCTTCTCACTCGTACGAAGCGGGCGTCAACCTCCGGACTATCCAAGAATGGCTGGGCCACAAACATCTCTCGACGACGATGATCTACATTCACGTCGCCGTCCAACAACCAGGCAACGTACAGAGTCCACTTGATCGCCTGCCGCCACCCGGAGAGCCGAACGCTCCCTGGGAGTGATGGCCATGTCCGCCGTTGCCACATCCACGGCGACGGGGAAGGCAACACGGCCCGCGTGTGAGATGGCCGACGTGCTGCGCCGGTACGGGGAGGCGTACCGGCGCACGCACCGCGTCCCCCCGTCGCACCACAAGGTGATGCGCGCCATCACCAACTGCCGTACGGCCGCGCTGGGCGGTCATCGCGAGCGATGTCCGCGTTGCGAGTTCGTTCGCTACGCCTACAACTCGTGCCGGAACCGGCACTGCCCGAAGTGCCAGGCGGTGACCAAGGCCCAGTGGCTGGCCGACCGGGAGGCCGAACTGCTGCCGGTGCCCTACTTCCACAACGTCTTCACCGTGCCGCACGAGCTGAACTGTCTGTTTCTCTCATCGGAACGGAACCAGCGCGAGATGCTGAAACTGCTGTTTAGGGCCACGTCGGATACGCTTCTGACGTTCGGCCGGAACAACCTGCGAGGGCTGCTGGGATTCACGGCCATCTTGCACACCTGGGACCAGCAACTGCGGCCCCATTACCACCTGCACTGCGCGATCCCCGGCGGGGCCTTGGCCGAAAATGGAAGCCGCTGGAACCCCGCACGGAGCAAGACCTACCTCTTCAGCGTGAAGGCGCTCGGTATCGTGTTCCGCGCGAAGTTCCTCGAAGGGCTTCAGCAGCTCGTGGCGACGGGCCAGTTGTCGCTAACCGGACGGATCGCCCACTTGGCGGGCCCCGCGAAGTGGAAGGCATTCTTGACCCCGCTTTGGCACAAGAGTTGGAACGTCTACAGCAAGCCGCCGTTTGGCGGGCCCGAAAAGGTTCTCGACTATCTCGGCCGTTACACGCACCGTGTGGCCATCTCGAATCACCGGCTACTCTCGGCCGAGGACGGGACCGTCCGGTTTCTGTATCGTGACCGTGCCGCCGGGGATGTCATCCGCACCTGCTCGCTTCCAGCGGAGAAGTTTATCGCCCGTTTCCTGTTGCACGTTCTCCCGTCGCGCTTCATGCGGATTCGGCACTTCGGGTTCCTCGCCAATCGCCGGAAGAACCAAGCCTTGGCGCGATCCCGCGAGCTGCTGGGGGTGCCGAAGGAACCGGAAAACGAGGAACCGAAGCGGACGCTCCAAGAGTGGATGCTCGCATTGACCGGCATGGACATCACCCAATGCCCACGCTGTGGCCACCGCCCGCTCCAGCGAACCGAACTCCCGCCGCTGATCTTTCACCCATTACCGTCATCATTCCCGCGGGCACCACCATGTCACTCGCCGTAGAAACCGCCTCCGACGGACTGCGACCGTTCCAACTTCAGTTCTCCGCGGCTGCGGAGCGCCACCGGTCTGCGCCGGTTACTTCAAAACGACTCTCCTCTGCCTCTTGGCCGCCTCCTTTCCTCTCGAAGCGCCGATTTTGCCCGGCGAATGATCGCGATTTCCGCCGGCACCCCCTCCCCAGAGGCGCCCATTTGCTTGACCTATCCAGCGGCAAGGGTTTACAATCTCCATAGCGGCTTACCCAGGGGCGGCTCAGGGTTCGAGCCGCACCGCCGCTTAGCGGCTCAGTTCAACCGGAGTTTATCCCTCATGGCTCCGTCGCGGCTGCGCCACGACTCCGCCACGACGGATAAACTCCTATACGTTAGCCCCCGACAAAACGATGACTCGTGACGATCTTATAGGAGCGATTCGCCGAGCCAACGCCAATGGAGAATGGGCAGCCTTGGTTTCGTCAATAAGCGAGTCGGACGATCCCGAACGGTTCACGGTCATCTTCGGACACGCGGTAGAGGAGCAAGCGATCGGCGTAGCCGTTTATGACGCGGCGCGATTGCTTCACGAAGCAAATCCCTCTTGTCCGATTCCGTGTGAACTGGCTGTTGAATCCATGCTGCCGAACTGGGACGTGAGCATCCAGGAAGTGCCATGGTATCTGAAGAGACAGTTTGGTGCTGATGGAGTAAAAGAGGCTGTCAAGAATGTGAGGAAGCATGTTTCGTCGGATGGGGAACGAAGTACTTTAGACTCCATCTTGTATTGGGTTGGAGTTGATTGATCTGTTCCAAGAATCAAGTAAAATGGGGCTAACAATAGCTTACAGACGGACGCGGACAAGCCGCGCCGCTGAAGCAAGACGTTATACGGGAAAAATACGTGCCTCAAAGACCCCCCAAGTCCCTCTGTAAGTCCCTCTGTAGCGAGAATTTCCAGGCGCTCTGGCACGATAGCCGGCGGTTCGTCGCTCAGGGAATGCGACTGAGGGCGAGTACCAGAGGCTCCAAGCACTTCGCTGGTGGGTCCGCACCGCACAAGGGAAGCATATGCCCACAATGCAAGAAGGGTCTGACGCTTGTTTGGGATCTGGATCTACATGACAAACTGATCCCGGAGTATGCGAAGGTTGGATTCGCGCCGGCCGAGAGATTGCCTTTCTACATCTGTTGGCAATGCGTAACCGCCTCGTACACGGTTTTGTCCGACAGCCGAATGAAGTGCTTTCCGTTCGACTGTCACACGGAATACCTTAGAGAAGACGAAACGCCGTTTCAGGATACGCCTGCCGAGATTCAGCGCCGCCCTATCGCCTTTGAACGCATTCCCTCAACCATCGATGCCATACTGTCGCTTGCCGATACGATTGGTCATGATGCATTGGATAAGTCGGCTCAAAGAGTGATCAATGACTACTTCGGAACGCGGATTCGTTCGGAATGGGACCTTCCCATCAGTCAGTTTGGCGGCCAACCACTGGCCTACCAGAGCCACAAGAACATGGTCTGCCCGAATCCGAAGTGTCCCGCGAGCAGGCTCGAAGATCCGTACGGCGAAACGCAGGCAGAATTTCTCATGAAGGAAATGGCTTTGGTTCACTGGAAAGACGAACCGGTCCTTGAGGAACACTGCTTTCAACTGTTGTACTTCGTCTGCTGCACTTGTTTCAGTTTGCGTGCGGATTATCGCTGCTCGTAAGCGCGGAAATGCCGTATAACCAGTCGTTGAAGCCGCCGTACTACCGGGACCGTTCTTTGACGTGCCAAGAACACAGAAACTGTATCCACGCCAAGGCATTTACGGAATTCTATTGATACCGATGACAAACTGCTTCAACACGGGAAACGATCGCGACATAACTTGTTCGTTACCTGCAGGAGAGACTAAATGACCATGCGCATCGCCTTGCTTGCACCACTTGTGTTGACCGTACCGGCCGCCGCGCTGTTTGCCCAGTCGCCGGGACGAGACGGAACGGATCCCATTGCTGTTTTTCGCAAGGGCGCCAGGATTCTGTTCCAGGGCGACTCCATTACCGACGGCCGGCGCGGCCGGAACCAGGACCCGAACCACATCCTCGGGCACGGCTACGTCTTTATTATCGCGGCAAAATACGGCGCCGCGTTTCCCGAGCTGAATCTCACCTTCCTGAACCGCGGGTGCAGCGGACACAAGGTCACCGATCTGCAACAGCGAAGGCAGAAGGATACTCTCGATCTTAAACCCGACATCCTCAGTATTCTGATAGGCGTCAACGACAATAGCCGCAATATGCCCATGGACCAGTACGAACGGGTTTACGACAAGCTGCTGAAGGATACGGTTGCGGCAAACCCGAAGGTGCGTCTCGTTCTATGCGAGCCCTTCACGCTGCCGGTGGGGCGCAAAAAAGCGAATTATGACGCGTGGTATGGGGGAATAAAGCAGCGGCAGGAGATTGTTGCCCGGCTGGCCAAGAAGTACGACGCCGCACTGGTCCGTTTTCAGCGGGCCTTCGATGCCGCGTGCGAGAAGGCCCCGGCCGAACACTGGATTTGGGACGGCGTCCACCCGACCTACTCGGGCCATCAGATCATGGCGGACGAGTGGGTCCGCACGGTCCGTGAACTCCGGCCAGCGCCGCCGGCAGGTCCTGTCCGCTGAATTCAGGCAACTTGGCGCCGGCGCGCCGAGTTCCTGCCGTCCTTGACCGTTCCGCCTCACTATGGTATCCTAAAGAGTCCCTGTTGCGAGGAGTTTCGGCACATGTCGACCCCCATTCCCCCTGAATTCGAGCCGTACGTTCAAGAGGCGATCGCCAGTGGGCGGTACCAGTCGGCCGAGGAGGTCGTTCGAGAGGCATTTCGTCTGCTCCGAGATCGTGAGTCGCTTCGTGCGGACGTCAAAGCCGGATTCGACGAGATCGAGCGAGGGGAGGGAATTGAGCTGGACGAGAAGGGGCTGCGAGACCTCTTTGACGACGTCAAAGCACGGGGGCGAGATCGCCGCAAAGCCGCGAAATCCCAATGAACCGCTATACGCTCGCCCCGTCGGCCAGAGACGACCTCCATAGCATCTGGGACTACATCGCCACGGAACACGACAGACCAGAAACCGCAGACCGCCTTATCGAGACTCTCTACGACAAATTCGTGCGGCTCGCCGAAAACCCCTTTATGGGAGAGGTTCGCCAGGATTTGGCAGATATTGTCAAGGACATCCGCAGCTTCTCGGTCGGCAACTACGTGATCTACTACCACGTGACACAAGGAAGGGTACGTGTCGGCCGCATACTGCACGGAGCGAGGGACGCCCGCGTGATTCTCTCAGAGGATGAATCGTAAGGATGCGCCCGTTGCGATATTACTGCTTCCCGCCAATCTTCTCGCCGCGGGCGATGGCTGCGCGATTGGCGGCTTCTGTTTGGCGGCGGGCGTTGTGCCGGGCGATTCTTGCACGGTCGGTCTCGCACGGCTCGAAGCCGGGCATGTCGAGCCGGGGGTGCTTTTCGAGCATCTCGCGGCCGGATTGGATGATCGCCAGGGCCTCGCGGTATTTGGGATCGTTGTCGTCACGGAAGACCGCCAAGCACGCACTGTGCTCCGGGCGTGTGAAGTTGCACGGCGTGTTGCCGGTCATTACCAGACGGCTCAAGCCTGTGCCGGAGTAGCGGGTGGCGTTCCCCCAGCGGAACGTCTTGTTGCCACCGACGGCGCCAAGGACCTTGCCGAGTTGTGTGAGTTGCCGGTGATCCAACGGACAACGGCCGAACGTGTTGGCGGCGTAGTAGGTCGCGTGCGACGGGTAGTACGGCGTGTTCAGGTCGATCCACGTGACGATCCGGTCGAAGGATTCCCGGTCGAGCCGGAGTTTCCTCATGCTGGGGCACGGCGAATCGGCCTGCGATTTCGCGTCGTCTTTCATCGCCGCCAGCAGCATCTCGGCCAGACGGCTTCGATGCGAGCCCCAGGAGTACGGCGGGATGACCTTGACCGGCCCGGCGCCGACGGCACTGATCAGCGGTTTCTGCTCGCCCGGCTCCGGCGGCAGCCAAACGGCCGGCGAACGGCTCCGCAGCGATGAGTAGGACGCGTTGAACGCGATGCCCTTGTCGCCCGAAAGGTTGAGCCCCTCGGCCTCCTTGCCGTAATCGTGGCAGCCGGCGCAGTGCCGATCGAGCACCGGCTGGACTTCGGCCGTGTAGCTGAAGTTTCGCGGCGGGCCGTACCACGGCTCGATCTCGCTCGGCGGGCGTTTCATGGCCAACGTCGATTTGCTCGGCTCCGGCTTTCCGGTCGTCAGCCGGTTTTCATGGCACCCGACACACGACGCCGATTCGCCCGGCTGGAGCATCGTGCCGCTCCTCATGCTGTGGATCATCATGCCGTTTTCGTCGAGAAGCTGAAAATAGACGAACTTCCCGGCCGGTACAGTGAAATGGGCCGAGCCGTCGGCTTCGACCGGCACCTTGCCCAGCACGCACTTGTTGTTGTAGTGATCCCAATTGACCGCGACCGGATGATGGCTGTCGGCACTCAGGGCGGGGGTCCAATCGCCGATGTTCCAAGGCGGGAAAGTCCGTTTCGGCGGGGCCTCGACAATCCGCAGGGACTTGACCGTCCCGCGCGGCACCCGGTCCATGAACTCGCCGGTGTAGACGTCCTGCACGTAGAACGTGCCCGAATCCTCTGAAAGATCGACCCGCGACGGCACGGCCGGCGGGCGCTTGCGCGGGACAATCGGCATCGGATCGAAACAGCCCGGATTTTCGGTGTGCAGGCAAACCTCGTTGCCGAAGACATCAACCAGAAAAAGTCCCATCAGCGAAGCACCGCGTCCGGGCGACATGCTCCGCGAGCAGAGGAAGTACTTTTCGGAAAGCGGGAAGGGGTCTTCGTACTTGATTGGCACTCGGCGGAAGCTGTCGTAGCCGTTGCCGATACGCCCGAGCACGTTCCATTGCTTCATCCACGGCCCAATGTCGGCGGGCCAGCTCTTGACGATCGGTTCCATGCCATCAAGCCCGCGCGAGCGGTCGGCCACGACCATCGCCCCCCACGCCAACTCGTGTACGGCCGAAAAGACGGCGACGAACTTCTGTGTGCCGGGGATGATCCGGGCGTCGACGATCGCGCTGGGCTGCCAACCGTAGCCGCCGTAGTACAGGGCGTGGTTCGTTCCGTCCGGGTTCACCGTCCACAGGCCGTACGCCGGGGCGAAGTGTTTGTCGACGTATTCCCAGCGGGTGTAGAGAATCCGCCCGTCGGGCATCAGGCTCGCCCGGCCCTCGAACTGCGTGTTGTGGCCGATCTGGCGGATGTTCGAGCCGTCGCCGTCGCACGTGTAGAGGTTGGCCATCAGGTGCCGCTGGCACGGGATGTATTTTGGCTCCCGCGTCGAGCTGAAGACGATCTTCCCGTCGGGCATGTAGACCGGCTGGATGTCCGTAAGCCGCGAGCCCGTGGTAAGTTGCTTCAGGCCGGAGCCGTCCGTGTTGATTTCGTACAGGTGATAGTCGTCCTCGATGTTCCGCCGCATGGAGAAGAGGACCTTCTTCCCATCGAAATGCACCTCCGGATCGCGGGCGACTCCCTTGGGCAGTTCGAGAATCGTGGTCACACGGCCGCTCGGCAACTCAAGCACTTTCATGGCCCCGCCGCCGCGAAAGTGCCTGGTGTTGATCTCGCCGGTTTGGCACATCGTCGCTTCGGTGCCGTGGTTGTTCGAATACTGCTGCCGGGTGACGAACAGAATCGGGGGGTCGCTCACGAGTGGGTTGGCCAGCAAAGCCTCTCGCTTCAGCAGAGCGAGCCCCTTGGCGTTCTTCACCTTCTCCCGTTCCGCGAGCTGGTCGAGTAATTTCTGTCCCTTGGGATAACGGTTGCCGAACGTCGTCATCAGGTCGCTAATCGCCAATCGCAACGCAGCAACGTCAACTGCATCCGCACGGGTAACGTGCTCCCCATGGGCGAGTGGTGCAAGGGCAATGATCACGACTAGGAAGGATCGACGCATCGCGGATTTCCCACATGGCCGGACATAGAAGCTCGCTTCCCGAAGTGCCAGCGCGGCAGCGGATGTGTTAATGATACCCGCGTCGGTCCCACAATGCAAGAAACGATGGTGAGAGCCGTGGATTATCCTTCGCCGGGTCGACTGGTTCAAGGAAGCTCCGACAGCCGCTTCTTGGCGAGTTCCTGATAATCCCCCGGAGCTTCCGCGACAGATTGGAGAAGTCTCTTGGCAGTTCGGCGCAACTCACTCCTGCTACTCGCCTTCAGATCCTCGTCCGGCTCTTTGGCCCGCAACAACATCGCTTGGGCGGCGAAGAACTGAATCGCTAGGCCGTCGGGGGTCTTCTTTTCTCGCGCGCTTGTGATGTTCTCCCAATCGTCGTATATTCCGATGCACTGCTCGTACTTCTTCAGCTTCGGAATATTAGGGACATTCCACTACTCCAATACTCCAATACTCCACAACTCCAGCACCTCGTATTGAAGAACGAAGAACGAAACCGGGAAGTTATTTATCGGCCGCCCCTAACCATTTGTATTGATTTCTTTACAGGATAGATTACGATAAGGGTGAACCAGCACTTACAGACGGACGCGGACAAGCCGCGCTGCTGAAGCTAACCTTTAGCCCCTGAGAGTCCCATGAAGACCATGGTGTTGTTTGCGTCACTGCTCGCTTTTGTCTGTTCGGCTGTTGCACAAGACGAGGGCCCGGTCGTCGGCACCCTCGATCCGAGCCTTCAGAAGAAGACCGAGTGTTTGAATCCCCGGTATTTGGTTTTCTCGCCGAAAGGGAAGTCCGAGATTGCACTGCCTTTGTTGATCTATCTCCACGGCGCCGGCGGGGTGGGGGATGATGTCCGTAGGATTCAAGGCCAGCCGGCGCGAGTGTGGCAAGGGATCGAGAAGTTCGGTAAAGGGCCCTGCATCGTTGTGGCGCCCCAATGTCTTAAGAAGACAAAAGAAGGGGGCGGTTGGATTCCGGAGGATCTCAACGTTCTTCTTGCGCATCTGAAGGCGACGCTTCCGGTTGATGACAAGAGAATCTACCTTACGGGCAACAGCATGGGCGGCTATGGATCGTGGGTTTGGGGCGGCCACAATCCGGAACACTTCGCGGCCATCGCACCGGTCGTTGGTGGGATCGGTCCGGGCGGGCCGAAAGATGTGACGCCGGATCTCGACCAGTGGGCCGCCAACCTGGCCAAGGTGCCCGTGTATGCCTTTGCCGGAGCCAAGGACAAAGTCGTCCCGGCGGAACGGTCGGAACGCATGATTGCCGCGATTCGAAAAGCAGGCGGCAAGGAAGCGAAACTCAAGATTTACCCCGACGAGGGACACAGAGCGGGACGAGTCGTCTTTTCCACTGCGGAGTTTTACGACTGGATGTTCTCGAAGAAGCGAGACGGACACAATTAGGTATCGGCAGGAGCCGGGAGAACCAGACGCTGGAGGCGGACGCCGAGCAGGACTACTCAACGCCGCTCAGCTTAACCGTTCGGCAAGGAAATAAATTGGCTAATGCACCGCAGCACTCATGGAATTGATCGAAGGGGTTTTCTTAGATCGTTTTGTCTCGGCGTGGCTGCACTTGCCTGCAGTTCCCCGATGCGTGCGGCGGACGGACCGCCGGCGCGGCCCAATGTGCTGCTGATTATCTGCGACGATCTCAATGACTGGGCACTGCACCCGCCGGGGCACCCGAAGGCAAGAACTCCGAACATGGACCGTCTTCGGCAGAGGAGCGTGAGCTTCACCAACGCCCATGTTGTCGTGCCGGTGTGCGGCCCCTCGCGCAAATGCCTGTTTTCGGGGTTGTATCCCCAGACCCTGAATGATTATGGTTTTGCCCGGTGGAACACAGTCCCTTCGCTTCGGGGGTGTGTGCCGTTGCCGCTCCACTTTCGCAACAACGGATATGACTCCTACGGCACCGGCAAGTTGCTGCACGAGGGGGCCGGCGGTGATTTTTATACCGCGTACGGGATCGGCCCCGACTACGGCCCCTGGCCGTGGCAGGGGAAAGGCGGCCCGAGCAACACGCCTCACCCCGCACAGTTTGAAACGTGGAAAAAGCATCTCCCGGTCCAAATGCATCGCGATCTCAACTACGGCCCGTTGTCCAATGTGCCGCACTGGAAAGCGGGGGCGGTCAAAGGAATACCCGGCGCTAGAGGGTGGTATTGTAGTAACGGGAAACCCTTTCGGTACGTGAATAACAACGACCGCGACAAAATGCCGGATGAAATATCGGCCGACTGGGCGGTGGACATCCTGAAGAAGAAGCATGCTCGTCCCTTCTACCTGGGAGTCGGCTTCATCCGCCCGCACACACCGCTCTACGCTCCCGGGAAATACTTCGACATGTTTCCCTCGGAAGACGTTCAGCTCCCGCCGTACCGGAAGAGCGACCTCGAAGATTGTGCTTCGGTTCTGCGCAACCGGTGGCAATGGGGCTTCAAGAAATATCACGCCTTGACCGAGGCCGGCGGTGAAACGGCATGGAAAGAATGGGTGCGGGCTTATCTGGCCTGCACGGCATTCGCAGACGATCAGATCGGCAAAGTGCTGGATGCCCTGGATGCGAGCGAATACCGCGACAATACGATCGTGGTTCTGACCGGTGACAACGGATACCACGTGGGCGAAAAGGACTGCCTCCAGAAGTGGCATCTGTGGGACGAGTCGACGCGCGTACCGCTTTTCATTCATGTTCCGGGCTCCCGGGGAAACGGCCGGACCTGCGAACATCCCGTTTCCTTGATCGACGTCTATCCCACCCTGGCGGACTTGTGCGGACTTCCCGAGCACCCCAACAAAGGCCGCAGCAATATGCCGCTCGAAGGTTATTCACTCCGGCCGCTGTTGGAGAACCCTGACCGTGAGGAGTGGAACGGACCTCCGGTGGCCTTGATGGGCATCCGGGACGGTAAGGTGAATCCACATTTCTCGGTTCGTTCCAACCGTTACCGGTATACGCTTTGCGGTAATGGTGAAGAAGAACTCTACGACCACGACAAGGATCCGAACGAGTGGGTCAACCTGGCGGGCAATGCGAAATATGCGGAAACCCAAGAGCAATTGCGCGAGAAATTGACGGCAATCCTCCGCGCAACCAAGATTCCAAAAGGCTTTGAGCCGAACAACGCCATGGAGAGCGATGAGAAATAGTCGCAACGCGACTATTTCTTGCGCCTCACGGCAACCGTTATACCGTCTGTGAGTTAATGGTCGGAGTTGGTTACGAATGCGTTTGCTAAGACTAGTCCTCAATCAAGCGTGATTTTTGGCCAAAAAATGGAAAACTCGAAACCTTCCGTGTTTTCAGGCGTCTAAAGGTAAACGAAAAACCCCAGGACCCTGTTACAAGGAGGATTTCGAGT
>Ga0180432_10000640_pt1 | contig 58089 bp, 56 predicted proteins | sample SS_ome_10_FD_132414 | JGI IMG/M metagenome (GOLD analysis project Ga0180432, IMG submission 132414) | Hypersaline lake sediment archaeal communities from the Salton Sea, California, USA - SS_1_MS_2 metaG | ecosystem: Environmental > Aquatic > Non-marine Saline and Alkaline > Hypersaline >... | reverse complement strand
TCACCAGCCCCCTGCTCTCAAGTTCTGTCGCCACGGCATTCATGGTGGCCCCTTCCCGGACCAGGAAGACCTGGTCAGGGGCTTTCTCCTTGCAGGGGCTTATGAGATAATACCCAAAACCCATCGTCAAAGAGACCCCCAGCAGAAAGAGCAGGCCCAGGACCAAGAATACGACTCTCTTTCGTGTTCCTAAAAGGGCCATCATGCTTCACCCACCCGGCGGCATTCCACCGGCATCAAAAGGTCCCAACTCAGGGGTTTAGAATAGTCTCTTTTTGGGTTACCCGATCAATACCCTCAAGAGGCCCATTATCCCTCTTTCCCCGAACAGGCCTCTTATAATGCATCATCCCCTTTTTAATCAAGGACAAGTTGGCCCGGCCCGATTCTGGTTGACCCTCACAAACCCTTATCAGTATAATCCCGCCCCACGGCTCTCCGGCCTTTTTCGTTTCCCCACCAAGGAGGATAATCCTTGACCACGACTTTGATCACTCTGGGGCTCCTGGTCTCATTGCTCGGCCTGGCGGGCTGTATTCTGCCCATCCTGCCCGGGCCTCCCATCAGCTTCCTGGCCTTGATCCTCCTCTCATGGGTAAAGGACTGGGAGCCCTTCGGGGTCTTTTTCTTGGTCATTTCAGGTGCCTTGATGGCGCTGGTGACCCTTCTGGACGTCATCGCCCCCGGCAGATACGCCAAGAAATATGGGGCCTCAAAACTGGGCATGTGGGGCTCCATCACGGGTCTCATTGTGGGCGTATTCTTTTTCCCTCCCTGGGGCATGGTTATCGGGGCCTTTGTAGGGGCCCTTGCCGGGGAACTGGTGGCCAGAAAAGGGGGAAGGTCCGCCTTGCGTGCCGGATGGGGCGCCTTTGTAGGCCTTATGGTCAGCACCGGGCTCAAGGTGGCCTATTCGGGCTCCATGCTCTTCTTTTACATCAAGGAGATGTTTTAAGGTCTATGGATAAGAATCCTGGATATGCAGGGGTTGAGAGATCTCTCCGAGAGAGGGGCCCGCCTTGGCTTGTAGGGGCCGTCAATTTTTGCTCATGAGGTGGGTGACGGCCTGCTCGAGCCCGTCTATGGTCAGTTCAAACATGGGAAAGATCTCCCGGATGATATTGATGGTGCGCGTATAGGGCCACTCATGGGATAATTTGGGATTCAACCAGGCACAATGGGGGAAGGTTTCAGCGATGAACTGGAGCCGTTCATAACTGGGTCTCCTAGACCGCTCCTCGATGTGAATGGAACCGTCTGTGGCCATGAGTTCGTAAGGGGCCATACTCCCATCACCCACAATAACAAAGCGTGTCTCGGGATCAAGACGAACCAGTTCATCCACCTTAAAGGGCTTTCTCATCCTGGGCGGATCTTCCCAGAGCAGGTCGTAGATGGTGTTGTGGAAAAAGAAGGTCTTGACCTCTTTAAACTGGGCCCTGGCGTAGTTGAACAGGGTTTGGACCATTTCAATGTAAGGATCCATGGACCAGCCGCCGTTGTCTATGGCCAGGATCACCTTGAGGCGGTCTTTGAGGCGTCTGTCAAAGACGATTTCGATTTCACCGCCGTTTTTCATGGTCTGATAAATGGTCTCGTCCACATTGACCACATCCTTGGGCCCTACAGGCACCATGTTTCTGAGCCTTTTGAGGGCCTCCCCGATCTGGGCCTGCGTAAGGGGACCCTCCTGAGAGTAGTCACGGTACCTGCGATCCATGGCCACCTTCACGGCCGACTTATTTCTTGAGATACCCCCGACCCGCATCCCGCCGGGATGGTAGCCGGAATGGCCCACAGGGGATGTCCCGCCCGTGCCGATCCACTTGTTGCCTCCGTGGTGTTCCTCGGTCTGCTCCTTGAGGCGGTCCAGGAAATACTGGAGCAACTCATCGGGACTCAAGGTGTTCAGGGACTCCTCATCCACACCCAGGGCGTCCGCCACGGCCTTCGGATCCCTTAACCATTGTTCCAACATGGCCTGAGCCACCTCGGAAAGCTCAAACTCATCCGGTTCCTTGAGTTCTGCCCCTTCAAAGTGGTGGGCGAAGACCTGGTCATAGAGATCGAAATACCGCTCGCTCTTCACCAGGATGGAGCGGGCGGCCGTGTAGAAATCGCCCACAGAGGTGATCAGACCCATGCTCAGGGCCTTTTGAAGCCTCAAAAAGGAGGTGGGGGTTGCCGGGATACCCACCTGCCTCAAAAGGTAGAAGAAGCGCGTAAACATGGCTTCACACCCTCATCCTTGCCGCGCTGTTCCGTGCGACGGCATAATCAGGGCTCTTTTTGAAAAGGACTCCCAGATAGGGAAGATCCCCTTTGATGAGATTCTTTACGTTGAAATCCGGATCGGCCTTAAGGGCTCGAATCCAATTGATCAATTCCCTGGTCGCGGGTTTTTTCTCAATGCCCCGGAACTCCCTCACCTTGTAAAAGGCCCTTACCGTGTTATCCAGCAGGTCCATGCTAATATCGGGGAAATGGACCTGCACAATCTTTCTCATCATATCCGGTTCGGGAAAGGCGATATGGTGAAAATTGCACCGGCCCAAAAAAGGATCGGAGAGGTCCTTTTTGGCATTGGAGGTGATGACGATCACAGGCCTGTTTTTGGCCTTGATGGTCTTATCGATTTCGATGATATCAAATTCCATCTGATCCAGGACGTCCAGCATATCATCCTGAAAATCCGTATCGGCCTTGTCGATTTCATCTATGAGCAACACCGCCCTTTCTTCAGAAGTAAAGGCCTGGCCTATCTTGCCCATGGTGATGTAGTCTTCGATGTTGCTCACATCCCTTTGGGAATCACCAAACCGGCTGTCGTTGAGCCTGGTCAGGGTATCGTACTGATAAAGGGCGTCCACCAGCTTCATGCTGGATTTGACGTTGAGCACGATTAAGGGCATGTTAATGGACTCGGCAATGGCATGGGCCAACATGGTCTTCCCCGTGCCAGGCTCTCCTTTGAGAAGAAGGGGCATTTCCAGGGCCATTGAAATATTAACGATTTCAGCCAGTTCTTCGTCAAGGACGTATTTGGAAGCCCCATCAAAGACATGATTCGAACCTCTTTCATGCATGTTTTCACTCCTTTTTAAAAAGGGAATTCGGCGGTTCAGGGTATGAAAAATGGTCATCTTTAAAAATCCTAATCATTGACACGGAAAATTCAACTCCGGCCTGTAAGGGCCAAGATCCCTGTAACCAAACGCCCGACCTGATAGGCCGGGCCGCTTAATTTTGGCATATTATCATAAAACATGGAGGCGTTTCTGTCAAACCATGGCCTCGTGGCCGCACTTTTGGGGTTGCCCCCGGCACCCCTCTCTTTTACCCTGGAAAAAGGGCCTTTTTCTCCTACGGGCCCTTGTGAAAAAAGCACGCAGGAGGTCCAGACCATGCCTTTGGCCTTTGAATCCATCAGCCACGGTACCATAGCCTTTGGGTTTTTCAATAAGGGACAAGGAACTACTCTGATAAGTTCCGCCAAACAGCCTCCGCCTCTCTTTTACCCCGGTCCTGGGCCGACTGCGATGGCGTATTATCCCTTTTCGCCCCTCTCAATCTGGCCACCCTTTCCTCAAGAGGGGGGTGGGTGGAAAAGAGGCGGACCAGACTCCCCGCCGACAGGGGGTTTACAATAAACATATGGGCGGTAGAAGGTTTGGCCTGTAAAGGGACTTTTCGTGAATAGGCGCCCAACTTTTCCAGGGCCCGGGCCAACCCCTCCGAATGGCCGGCAAAGCCGGCGCCCGTGGCATCGGCTTGGTATTCCCTTGACCTGGATATGGCCATCTGAATGAGCATGGCCGCCAGGGGGGCCAAAATAGACATGACGATCAGGCCTATGGCGCCAAGACCCCCCTCTTCATCGTCTGAACCCCCTCCCAGGAAAGCGGTCCACCGGGCCATACTTGCAAGGATCATAATGGCTCCCGCCATGGTGGCTGCAATAGAACCGATGAGGATGTCCCTGTTTCTCACGTGGGCCATCTCATGGGCAAGCACCCCTTTAAGCTCTTCTCTGTCCATTAACTTCAGGAGACCTTCCGTTACCGCCACCACGGCATGATCCGGGTTCCTGCCCGTGGCAAAGGCATTGGGGGATGCCTCGGGGATAATATAAACCCTGGGCATGGGAATCTGCGCCTTTTGAGAAACTTCCTTTACCGTTTCATGGAGCCCGGGATATTCCCCAGGGTCCACCTCCCTTGCGCGATACATTTTCAGAACCAACTTGTCGGAATACCAGTAGCTGAAAAAATTCATGCCCATAGCCAGCATAAAGGCCAGGATCATGCCCTGCCGGCCGCCGAAAAGATGGCCTATCCAAACAATGAGCGCCGTGAGGGCACCCAAGAGGAGTGTCGTCTTGAACCAGTTTCCCATTTTCTTGCCTCTCCCTGTCGTACCAGCTGCACAAACATTTATAAAAAAATAATAATCCCTTGGGCCGCGTCAAGGGCAAAAAAACGCCCCTCAAGCCGGTTTCATGGCCAACACTTCGCTTGAGAGGCGGAAATCAAAAAGGGGTGAAATGGGCAAAGGCTCAAGGGGTGAGTACCACCAAGGCATCCACGGCCACCGGTGCCCCTCCTTTCAGGATGACAGGATTGATATCGATTTCCTTGACCTTTTCCTGTTCAAGGCCGATCCTGCCCACCGTGATCAGGATCTGGGAAAGGGCATCAAGATCCGCTTCAGGCATACCACGGACGGCCTCCAGGATCTTTCGGCCTTTGATCTCTTGCATCATTTCCAGGGCATCTCTTTTTTCTATGGGGGCGACGCGAAAGGAAATATCTTTTAGGATTTCCGTAAAAATCCCCCCCAGGCCGAACATCACACAGGGCCCGAACTGCGGGTCCCGGGTCAGGCCCACCACCAGCTCTCTCTGCCCTTTCACCATTTCCTGGACCAGGGTCGCGCCCTCTTCCGCCTTGACCTTGCTCATAATCTCATGAAAGGCGGCCAAGGCCTCTTCCTCATTCCTCACATCTACATAGACCAGGCCGCTTTCCGTTTTATGGCTCAGCGCCGGGCCGCAGGCCTTGATGACCAGGGGGAAGCCCATCTCCTGAATGGCTTCCCTGAAGCCCTGTTCGTCACCCGCTTCCTTCTCCCGGGTAACCGGAATATCATAGGCCCTTAAAAGCGCCTTTGATTCATGCTCCGAAAGTGTACTGCGTCCCTCTTTTAAAGCCTTTTCAATAACGTCCACTTTTACCTCCCGGTTTCATTTTTAACATCTTCTTGTACCGCCAAAGACAGGCCATCACCTTCGCCGCCCTCTCAGGGGTGGGCAGATTAACAATAGCCCGGGCCTCCCCCAGTTTTTCCACCACCCCATCCCAGATGCCGGGCGGAGAAACGAGGCAGGTAACCACAGGCTTTTTCTGACGTCGTTCATAAAGCACATCAGAGAGGTCTGAAACAGCCGTTCTGTTGGCAGAAGCGAACATCATGAGAAGAATGATCCCGTCCACCTCCTCAGCGTCCATAACGGTCTCTACAATACCCCGGATGGCGAAAGAACTGTACCAGGCGGGGCCCATATCCACGGGGTTTGTTCGTATGGCCAAAGGCGGTAAAAGGGCGTCTATAGACGCCTGGCTCTCCGCCCTGAAAGGGACCACATGTAAGCCTTCAGCCTCGCATACATCACAGGCCGCCATGCCCGGTCCCGCCTGGGCCGTCAGGATCGCCACCCCGGGCCCTTGGGGCAGGGGGCAGACGGAAAGGGCCTGGGCCACATCCAACATGTCTTCCGAATCCCTGACACATATGGCTCCGGCCTGTCTGAGGGCCCCCTCGTAAATCTCTTGTTTTCCTGCAATGGAGCCTGTATGGGATAGAGAGGCCCGGTCCCCGGACGTTGAGGCCCCCGTCTTCAAAACCACAATGGGCTTTTTCCCCCGGCCCGCCTCCACCGCGTCCATCAGGGCCCGGGGATGGTCAAGGCCTTCAATATAGAGGACGATCACCTGAGTATCTGCGTCTTCAATCAAATAGGGCACCATCTCGGCAAAGTCCACATTGAGCCGATTTCCCAGGCCCACAACTTTAGCGAGGCGCACCCCCTGCCCCATAGCCATAAAGGCCAGCAGATGGGAAAAGCCACCACTCTGGCTGACCACAGCAATGGACCCCTTTTCCGCCCGTGAGAACTCAGGGGTAAAAGAGGCATTGAGGTTCTTATGGAGGTTCACCATGCCAAAGGTGTTGGGGCCGATGACGGGAACGCCTGCAGCCCGCACCAGTTCGGCCAGCCGCGATTGCAGCGCCCCCCCTTCTGGATCATCAATCTCCTTGAACCCGGCCGTAATGAGGACCATACCTTTGACCCCTTTTTGAATGCATCCCTCCAGGACAGGGGCCACCTGCCCGGCGGGGAGAACAATGACCGCAAGATCGATTTCACCTCCATATGCGGTTACCGAAGGAAATGTGGGGAGCCCCAGGATCTCCCCCGACCCGGGATTCACCGGGATAATGGGACCTTGAAATCCCCCCTGAATCAGGCTGTTCAAGACATGGTATCCGAGCTTGCCCGGATTGCCGGACGCCCCTACCACCGCCACGGCACGGGGATCAAAAAGGCCCTGCAGATTGTCTTGAAAACGCCCATCACCCATCAAAGCTCATCCACCCCCTCGTCCGATCCCCCAGGCTCCGGGAAAGGACCGAATCTGTCGATGTTTATATCCCATAGGGCGCATTCGTCAACAGAAATCCTCAACTCCCAAGGACAAAGGGGGGCATTCGGTGCAGGGGCCCCTTTGTCCCTCGCCCCGTCAACCCGGGCGGCATCAGATAAAAAGCCCCGGAATGCCGAAGGGCAAATCATTTCAGGCGGCATTGAGTTTGCCCGCAAGCCATGCTATTTTGCCCCCGTAAAGGCGTCCTCAAGGGCGGCGAGGCCCGTGGAAATCCTCCCGGAACCCGGCTTGGAGGAAAGCCTTGAAGGCTGAGGTCGATCCCGGAGATCTCTCATCTGGAGCATGGACAAGGCAACGCAGACCATAAGGAAGGTAAACGCCACCCTGACCCGTCACCACATGGTCAGCAAGGGAGACAGGGTGGTTGTGGCCGTATCCGGAGGCCCTGACTCCGTTTGTCTCCTCCACATCCTCTTTGAACTCAAAGGAGACCTGGAGATCGACTTAATCGTGGCCCATTTCGACCACGGCCTGAGACCTGGAGAGGATGAGGCCGAGACGGATTTTGTCGTCTCCCTGGCCCAAAGTCTGGGCCTTCCTTTTGAGGTCCAAAAGGTCCATCCTCCTTTGAAGGCCCAAGGGCCCTCTGTGGAAGAAAAGGCAAGGGCTGCCAGGTATCACTTCCTGGACCGTACCAGAGACAGGCACCACGCCCAAAAGATCGCCGTCGGTCATAACCTCAATGATCAGGCCGAAACCGTCCTCATGAGGCTCTTGCGGGGCAGCGGTCCTTCGGGGCTCACGGGAATTCCTCCTTGCAGGGACGACACAATCATCAGGCCCCTCATTCAAACCTCCCGCCACGAGGTGGAGGCCTATATGGCGGCCAGGGGATACCCCGCCATGACGGATTCCTCCAACCTCGAGACCGGCCATTTGAGGAATAAAATCCGCTTGGAGCTGATGCCTCGGCTTCAGCAATACCAGCCCCGGATTGCGGAGATTCTAGCCCGGACCGCTGATATTTTCAGACAGGATGAGGCGTGGCTGGGCCAGGAGGCCCAGGCCTGGGTGGAAAAAACCGCTGCCACCGGGGATCATGGGGGGGTCCAGGTGCCCCTGCCCCCCTTTCTCCGGCTCGCCGACGCCCTGAAGGCCAGGGCGGTTCGCGCCCTTTTTAAAAGGACCGCTGGAGACCTGCGTCATTTCAACCGTCGTCATATAGAGGCCGTCCTGAAAATGGCCACCGGGTCTAAACCCCAGTCGCGGGTTGTCCTCCCCAAGGCCCTGACCGTCAAAAGGGTTTACGACCGCTTGGTCTTTAAAACGGCGGGGAATGAAAATCCCAAAGCCTTCTCCTATACCCTGCAAGGACCCGGCAGGTTCAGGCTGCAGACCCCGGGTTACACCCTTTCGTTGGAAGAGCTGGATAGAAGCGCTCTCCCGAACCTTGAGGCACCCCCGCACACGGCGTTTTTAGATGCAGGCCGCATAACTTACCCCCTGGAAATCAGGAGTTTCCGCGCCGGAGACCGGTTTGTCCCTCTCGGCGTGGGGGGGCATAAAAAGGTGAAGGATTTCTTCCAGGACCTCAAGGTCCCTTCAGAGGTGAGGAGGACTGTTCCCATTTTGACCTGCCGGGGGACACTTCTCTGGGTGGGCGGCTTCAGAATCGACGAGCGATTCAAGATTACACCAGACACCCAAAAAGTCTTGAAGGCGTCCTTGTTTAAAAATCAGGGAGGGGATCTGAAAAAAGGAAAGGGCTGCGGGGAGAGGAGCCAAGGATAAACCTCCCCTTTGGCCCGCCAGGCGATTTCTACCAGGGCAATGGGGTGTGAAAACGATGAAGGCTTGTCAACCGGATTAACGCGGTCCAAGGGGAAAGGGCCTCAGCCAACGACTTGCTTGTAGTCCACATGGGCACCCGCAAAATCCATAAAGCCTCTCTTCTGATAAGTGACTTTCGGGTCCTTGGCACGGAAAAAACGGACCAGATACTCATAAGCCCTCTTATGATCCATACAGTCTCCACAGGTCTCAAAGGTCACGGCCACGAAATCATATTCGGGCCACGTGTGCACCGCGAGGTGGGATTCTGCAATGGTCACCGTGCCGCTCACACCCCAAGGGCTGAAGGTATGAAATGATTCACCAACCACTTCAGCCCCCATCACCTCAGCCGCCTTCAGCATGCCTTCTCTAATCAAACCGGCATCCAGAAGCCTCTCGTGATCACACTGGTAGAGGTCAATGAGAACAAGGTTCAAAAGCGAGGTCAATGTCCTAATCTCTCTTTCTCCATCTATCCTGAAGTTCCCAACCCCCTTCAATGAGCCGCTTCAGCGGTCTGCCCGGAAACCCGGGGAATTTCCAAGGCCTAAGCCCGGAAAAGTGTGAGTATAGGTGAATGTCCATCATAGGTCAACCCATAAAACCGGCTTCTCTAACGAATTTCTAACACCTTCCTAATCGCTTTCCTGTAGGGGGGCCTAATAATTCCCTTCTCCGTAATAATCGCCCCTATGTACCGGGCCGGGGTAATATCAAAGGCAGGGTTCAACGCCCCCACCTGGGGAGGGCCCAATTTCTGGTTTCCCACCCGCCAAATCTCCTCAGGCCCTCGTTCTTCCACGGGAATCAGGTCACCGTTTTTGAGGGTGAGATCAATGGTGGAAAGGGGTGCCGCCACATAAAAGGGGATCCCGTTTGCCTTGGCCAGTACAGCCACCTGGTAGGTCCCGATTTTATTGGCCACATCTCCGTTCGCAGCGATTCTATCCGCCCCTGTGACGACCAGGTCGACCTTTTTCCGCCGCATGAGGAAGCCCGCCGCGTTGTCAGCGATAACAGAGACAGGGATCCCCTCCTCCATCATTTCAAAGGCGGTGAGTCTCAAGCCCTGTAGCCATGGTCTGGTCTCATCGGCAATGACTTTGATCTGCTTGCCCTTTTCGTGGGCCGCCCTGATCACCCCCAACGCCGTACCGTAGCCCCCTGTAGCCAGGGACCCGGCGTTGCAATGGGTCAAGACCGTGGAACCGTCCGGCACCAGGGTTTGACCATGGCGGCCCATGCGCCGGTTGATCTCGATGTCTTCGGCCAGGATCTTGTCAGATTCCAGTCTCAGCGCGCTTTGAATTTCCTCCACGGGCCGATCTCCCATTTCCTCCACCAGCCGGCCCATCCGCTCGACCGCCCACCTGAGGTTTACGGCCGTAGGACGGGCCCGAAGCATCTCTTCGGCCATCTGCCGGTACCCCTGTAAAAAGGCGGATCGAGACCTTGCCTTAATCGACCGGGCGCCCAAGGCCAGGCCCATGGCCGCTGCCACCCCGATGGCCGGAGCCCCCCGTATGACCATGTTCTGAATGGCTTTGATGACATCCTTATGCCCCCTGCAGGTGTACCACTCCTTCTTGCGGGGCAGTTTTCGCTGATCAATCATGCGGACATGGTCCTCCACCCATTCTATCGTGGGAATCATCCCCTTACCTCCTGTGAATAAATTGGCTCATCACCTGGAAAGTTCCTGTTTCAGGATCTCGTTGACCAGGCTCGGGTTGGCCTTTCCTTGGGTCATTTTCATCACCTGGCCCACGAAAAAGCCCAAAAGCTTACCCTTTCCGGCCCGGTAACCGTCCACCAGATCGGGGCTCTCCTCAAGGATCCTCTTGACCACCGCCCTGATCTCACCCTCATCCACCAACTGAGTCCCCCGGGCGCGAACGAGCTCTTCCACACTGCCCCGTCCCTCATAGAGCTCCTTAAATATCTCCTTGGCCATCCTCCGGCTCAGGGTCCCCTCATTGACCAACCCAAGGATCCGGGCCAGCTCCTCCGGGGTCACGGGTAAAGTGCATACCCGGCCCTCCTTACCCTTCACTTGTCCGAGGAGCTCATTGATCATCCATTTGGCGATCACCTTTGCATTGTCAAACCCCTTTTCACAGGCCTCCAGAAAATCGGCCAGATGCCTGTCTGACGTAATGATCCCCGCCTCCTCCGGGGTAAGGTCCTTTTCCCCGATAAAGCGGGCCCTTTTCTCGTCCGGCAATTCAGGGAGGCCTCCTCGGATTCGATCCACCCATTCTTGGTCAATGCGCAGTGGCGTGAGATCGGGTTCCGGCAAATAGCGGTAGTCCTTGGAGGCCTCTTTACTCCTCATTGGGCGCGTCCTGCCTTCTCCCTCATCCCACAACCTCGTCTCCCGAACCACCCGCCCCTTTCCCTCGAGCACGCGCCTCTGCCTTTCAATCTCGTAGCTCAGGGCCCGGTGAAGCCCCCTGAAGGAGTTCATGTTCTTTATTTCCGTCCGGGGGCCGAAAGCCTCCTGTCCCTTCAGGTTAGCGTCAACCTTCGGCTTTAGGCTCAGGTTGGCATCACAGCGCAGGCTTCCCTCCTCCATGTTCCCGTCGCAGATCTCGAGGTATCGGAGGATGGTCCTCAGTTTTCTCAGGTAAGCCACCGCTTCATCCGGGGAGGACATCTCCGGTTCACTCACGATCTCAATGAGAGGGACACCGCAACGATTGAAATCGATTAGGGTTTGATGTTCCTCATGGAAAGACTTGCCCGCATCTTCCTCCAGGTGCAACCTCGTGATTCCGATCCTCTTGACCCTGTCCCTGAGCTCGATGACGATATATCCGGATCGGGCCAGGGGCAGATCATACTGGGTTATTTGATACCCCTTGGGAAGATCAGGGTAGAAATAATGCTTTCTGGAAAACCGGCTAAGGGGTGCAATGGTGCAGTGGACGGCCAGGGCCATAATGATGGCAAAATCCACGGCCTTCCTGTTGAGCACAGGCAGGGCACCCGGCATGCCCAGACACACGGGGCAGGTGAAGGTGTTTGGTTTTGCTCCGGATGCGGTGGAACAACCGCAGAAGATCTTGGTCTCGGTCAGAAGCTGTGCATGGACCTCCAGACCTATGACCGGCTCATATTCCATCAATCAATACGTTCCACCCACCCGTGGGGGTCCGGTTTGACCCCGTACTGAATATCAACGATCTCCTGGTAAAGTTTCTGTGAGAGCTCTCCCATCTTTCCTCCGGCCACGGTATGATCCTTCCCCCGGTAACTGACCTGGCCCACAGGAGAAATGACCGCCGCCGTTCCCGTGCCAAAGGCCTCTTTTAATGAGCCGTCGTTGGCCGCCTCAATGACCTGGTCAATAGGCAAAGAGCGCTCGGAAACCTTAAGGCCCCAGTCCTTGAGGATTTGAATCACCGAAGCCCTGGTGATGCCGGGCAGGATACTGCCCGTGAGAGGGGCGGTGATCACTTCACCACCAATGACAAAGAACATGTTCATGGTGCCCACTTCTTCCACATATTTCCTCTCGGCCGCATCCAGCCATAATACTTGGGTAAAGCCCCTTTTCTTGGCCTCTTCCGCCGCCAGGAGGCTGGCCGCGTAATTGCCCGCTGTCTTGGCTTCCCCTGTCCCTCCCACTGCGGCACGGATGTACTTATCCTCCACATAGATCTTTACTGGATTAAGGCCTTCCTTATAGTAAGCCCCCACCGGGCCGATAATGATATAAAAGAGATATTCATTGGCCGGACGGACACCCAGATGGGGCTCGGTGGCCAGCATGGTGGGCCTGATGTACAGGGAAGTCCCTTCGCTCCTGGGGACCCAGTCCTGGTCGAGCAAAATGAGCTTTTTCATCCCTTCCATGGCCAGGTCAATATCCACCTCGGGCATGCAGACTCTCGCCGCTGAACGGTTGAACCTCTCGTAATTGTCCCTGGCACGGAAAAGATTTAGCCCCCCGTCCTTTCCGCGGTAGCATTTGAGCCCTTCAAATATCTCCTGACCATAGTGGATGGCTATGGCAGCGGGGTCAAGAGAGAGATTCCCATAGGGCTCAATACGGGCATCAAACCATCCCTTATCCACGTGGTAATCCATCAAGAACATGTGGTCTGTGAAGAGGTCACCAAACCCGAGTCGGGATTCATCACCGGGCTTGGACTTCAACTGGTTTGGATCACCTTTGGCCACTTTGATTTCCATGTTCTGTCTCCTTGTCCGTGATCTTTGAAACGTACCGTGTCTTCATAACACATATATATTGCAAAGACAATCACCTATACCTCCCCTGATCCACCCCGGGTTCCCGGTCGGGAAGGCCCCTCTCTCAGGGACCCAGGTGTCCCGCCTGGGAAGTCGTGTCAAATGGTGATGAGCTTGTACTTGCGGCTGCCCAGGCCTATCTTTTCCCCGTGTTCCAGTTGTATGGTCCAGTCCACCCTGGGATAAAGGGCCTTGAACTTGTCGGACACGGTCTCCTCCCCTTTCTCCAGGCATGAGCCCCGGGAAACGGCCTGGGCGTTGACCAAGTCCACCGAGGCCTGATCGATGGCCACGGGGTCCCGGGAGGCGACGACCCCGATATCCTGCACTATGGGGGCATCAGAGTAATCATGGCAATCGCAACCTGGAGAGATGTGGGTGAGGAAATTCAAGAAGAGGCACTTCTCCTCCTTGCCCATGAGCGCCGCGGCGCTGTATTCCACCATCTTTTGCTGAAACAAGTCCAGGTCCTTGTTCCACCTCACGTTGATGGCACCCCTCTCGCAGATGATGATACATTCCCCGCATCCCACACACCGTTTCGCATCAATGGTCGCCCTGTCCTGGACCAGTTCAATGGCATTCTGGGCGCAGTGTTCGATACACTCTCCGCAGCCGATACATTTCTTGCGCTTTACCTTCGGGGCCAGACCGGAGTGCTGTTCTAGCTTTCCCTTTCTGGAGGCACAACCCATCCCCAGGTTCTTGAGGGTCCCCCCGAACCCTGTCAATTCATGTCCCTTAAAATGGGCCACACCGAGGAGCACGTCCGCTTCAACAATCTCCTTGCCCAGATAGGCCGTGTCCACATGCTCATGGCCGACCTTGACCTCGGAAAAAGAGGCCCCTCTGAGCCCGTCACCGATGATAAGAGGGGCATGTACCACTGAATAGGCAAACCCGTTCCGGAAGGCCGTGTGAAGGTGGGAAACGCTGTTCCCCCTGGTGCCGGCATACAGGGTGTTTGTATCCGCAAGAAACGGCAGTGCCCCCAGACCTTTGACCCGGTCCACAATAGACTGGACAAAAACCGGTCGAATGAACCCGCTACTGCCCTGTTCTCCGAAATGGAGCTTGACGGCCACGAGGTTCCGGGGCCGGATGACTTTTTCAAGACCGCAGGTGTCCAAGAGCCTCACCAGCTTGCCCAGAAAATTCTCCTTGAAAGAGGTCCTCAGATTTGAAAAATATACTTCACTGCAGGGCATTAAGTCCTCCTTCAACCAAAAACAGAGGGAGGCGCAAAAAAGGGACAAGAGCGCTATAAGTGACCATAGAAATTAAATATTCATCATTTATCTGTCAAGGCGTTTCTTGGAAACAGCCATCTTTTTCATTGACAAATGAAAAGGGGATGGATTATTAATTTATATTTGAATCTGAGGGTGTTGCTAAAGACGTTTACGCGGCACGCGGCAGCCAAGTGAGGTTTTTGAATTATTTTCGTCTGGAATCCCCACCACGCGGCCCAGGATTTTCGGGCCCAGCCCTTCGGAAAAAAGGCCATGACCAGGAAAACGCTGTTTCTTGTTTTTGTCTTTATTGCGGTCGGGACCCTTTTTGTTTTCCCCCGGCAGTCTCCGGCCCAGGAACCCAAAGGCATTCTCAGTATTGAAGCCTATGATATGCTCAATACCGTCCCAGACACCTATCTCATTGACGTCAGGACCCGGGCCGAATACCAATTCACAGGCCATCCCATAAATGCCTATTTGTTTCCTTATACCTTTTTGACCAACGAGTTCGGCAAAAGGGACGAGCGGTACGTCTATCGCTTTAATCTAAAAAACAAGGCCTTTATTGAGGAGATAAGTAAGGTGTTCAAAAAGACCGACAACCTCCTCATCATCTCCCGGGAAGGGACCCGAAGTGCTCAGGCGGCCAAGGACCTCCTGGAGGCGGGTTTCAAAAATGTGTTTAATGTGGAAGACGGGTTTGAGGGTTCCAAGTTTCCCACCTTTAAAGACAGCAACAAGGATAAATTTTACCGGCAGCTGGCCAAGAGAAACAAGATCTTCGGCTTCAACCACAGGCGACACTATGGTTGGCAGTGGTGGGGCCTGCCCTGGACCTATGAAATAGACCCAAAGTACGTCTATCCTCCCGACAAGGGCCCACCCCCTAAATAGGGCGGACCCGGGCCCCTTTCAGGCATCCCGGTACCATCTTGCAAGCCTGCACACCACACCCTAAATCCACCATCAAAATTCTCGACAAACAATGATAATAAATGATTTTGGCCAATCCCTGGGCACCAGCAAAATGTTAGATGCAAGGCGCTGAGGAGCGCCGACTGAGGCGTATAAACAATACGCCGCAAGGAGAAGCGACCGAAGGCAACGCAGCAGATGACATCTTGATGGTGGATCAGGGCACACCCCTTTGAGTTGACAAAGGCCCCGGCCCGTGCTAGCTTTTGAATTAAAAATGCGGAGCGAGGAAAGGAGAAAATGGCATGTCCCAAGTGCTGCAAGTTTCCGATGCAACCTTTGAAACTGAAATCCTTCAATCCGAGATTCCGGCCCTGGTGGACTTCTGGGCCGAATGGTGTGGCCCATGTAAGATGGTAGGCCCGGTGGTGGAGGAACTGGCCAAACAATATGAAGGCAAGATGAAGTTTGCTAAAATGGATGTGGACGAAAACCGTCAGACTCCGGCCAAATTCGGCATAAGAAACATCCCGACCCTCATCCTTTTCAAAGGGGGACAAGTGGCACAGACCATTGTCGGGGCTTATCCCAAGAGCCACATCGATGAAGAGGTAAAAAAGCTCCTTTAGGCCCATATTCAATAAACTGCGACCCTGCCGGGGAATGAAATGGCGGGGTTTTATTCGTTTAGGACCGGTGAAAATCCCCATGCAAGATCTTATCATTATCGGCGGAGGACCTGCCGGACTCACCGCGGGACTCTATGCTGCAAGGGCCCGGCTCGAGGCCGTTCTCCTGGAGAGACTGATCCCCGGCGGCCAAATCCTGACCACCGATTGGGTGGAGAATTACCCCGGCTTTCCGGACGGCATTTCAGGGTTCGAACTGGTGGACCGAATGAAGAAACAGGCCGAGAAATTCGGCCTGCCTATTGAGGCCCAAGAAGTCCTGGCGTTGCAACTATCCTCGGAGCGCAAGGTGGTGGTCACCGACAAGGGAGAAATCGAGGCCAAGGCCTTGATTTTGACCTGTGGCGCCACCCCTGCAAAACTGGGCATAGAAGGTGAGGACCTACTCACGGGAAAAGGGGTCTCTTACTGCGCCACCTGCGACGGCCCCTTTTACAGGGACCAGGAAGTTGCCGTAGTCGGGGGGGGGGATACGGCGGTAGAAGAAGCCCTCTTTCTGACCCGCTTTGCGGCCCGGGTCCATCTTATCCACCGGAGAGACGCCCTCAGGGCCACCAAATTGCTTCAGGAGCGGGCCCTGGCCGAAAAAAAGATTGAGATCCTATGGGATACTGTTGCCACACGCATCCTGGGCGATATGGGTGTGGCTGAAGTGGAAATCAAAAACGTCAAGAGCGGCGAAATCAACCGCCTTCCGGTGGAGGGCGTCTTTATCTTTGTGGGTTACAGTCCCAATAACGACCTGGTGAAAAACCACCTGGATCTGGATGAATCCGGTTTTGTGATCACCGATAACAATATGCAGACCTCTGTGCCCGGCGTGTTTGCCGCAGGAGACATCAGGTCCAAGTTGCTGCGCCAGGTCTCCACTGCAGTGGGAGAAGGTGCCACCGCCCTTTTTGCGGCGGCGAGGTACCTGGAAGAACTCGAATAGCCCCTCCCGGAAGGCTTTTCTATGGTGACCATGATACCCAAGCTTTATTCCACCCTGAGGTGGTGCCTATTGTTGGTCTTTTGTGTGGCCTCTCTTAACGGCTGCTTTTTGTGGCAGTGGTTCACATCAGAGCCGGAAGAAAAGCCTCCGGCCCAACTCCTCGAGGAAGGCATGGAGAATATGAACAGGGGGCTTTTCGAGTCAGCGACCCAGTCCTTCCAAAGGATCAAGGACCGATACCCGTACAGCCGGTTTGCGGTCACGGCTGAACTCAAGATGGCCGATGCCCTTTACAAAGGCGCACGCTATCAAGAGGCCTATGAAGCCTACAATGATTTTGAAAAGCTTCATCCCAAGAACCCGAACATCCCTTATGTGATCTATCAAAAGGGCATGTGCCACTTTAATCAGGTGAAGAGCATCGATAGGGATCAGAGCCACACCCTTCAGGCCAAAGAGGAATTTGAGCGCTTGATCAAGCTGTTCCCCAAATCCCAATACACCAACAGCGCCCGGAGGAAACTAAGGGAGTGCTATATTTACCTGGCGGAGTATGAATTATACGTGGGCCACTTCTACTATAAGATGGGCAAATATGAAACCGCCATGGACCGCTATCGCTACCTGATTGAAAACTACCCGGATCTGGGGCAGTATCACGAGGCCCTGGCCTATCTGAGGAAATGCAAAGAGAAGCAGGGTGAAGAGCCCGAGCCGAAGCGGTGGTGGTGGCTACCCGACTATTTCACCCACTAGTTCGTAGAGGGTCTCAAAGGCATTTTCCAGCTTTTCCGGGCGGTTGCCCCCACCCTGGGCCATATCCGGCCTCCCCCCGCCTTTTCCCCCCACAACCGCGGACAGGGTTTTGATGATATCTCCGGCCTTGAAACGGGATGTCAGGTCCTTACTCACCACGCAGGTAAGCATGACCCGGTCATCCCCCCTGGCCCCCAGGAGGATAATGCCCGAGCCCATCCTGTCCTTGATCCGGTCCCCCGATTCCCTGAGCTCCTTCGGGGACTCGGCCTCCACTTCATGGGTTAAGACCCTGACGCCCGCAACCTCCCTGACCTTGGAGAGGATGTCCTCGGATTTCTTGCTCAGGACCTGGGCCCTCAGGGATTCGATCTCCCGGTCCTTTTCCCTGATCTCTTTCAAAAGCCGTTCCAGGCGCTCACAGACCTGATCCGGAGATGTCTTCAAGAGAAGGGCCGCCTGTCTCAAATCTGCGTCCGCTCTCTGGTCAAAACGCAGGGCGGCCTCTCCGGTCAAGGCCTCAATCCGGCGCAAATTGGCCCCAACAGCGCCTTCACTGATGATGCGAAAAAGACCAATGTCCCCGGTGCGTGTCGTGTGGGTTCCTCCGCACAGTTCCATGCTCACCCCGTCCCCCACCTTGACAAGACGAACCCTTCGACCATAACGCTCTTCAAAGATGGCCATGGCCCCGGTTTGCATGGCCTCTTCCTTGGACATCTCAGTGGTGTGAACGGGCAAATTTTGTCGAATCATATGGTTGACCAGGTCCTCCACCTCCTGCAATTGTTCGGGGGTCACCCGGGTAAAATGGCTGAAATCAAATCGAAGCCTTTCCGGCGAGACCAGGGAACCCGCCTGTTTGACATGGTCCCCCAGCACCTCCCGCAAGGCCGCGTGCAGGAGATGAGTGGCGGAGTGGTTAAGGGCGGTGGCCTGCCTTTTTTCCGCATCCACCCGGGCCTCTACTGTGGCCCCCACCGGGAGGGTTCCTGATTCCAAGGCCCCTTTGTGGACAATGAAATTTTGTGCCACTTTGACCGTGTCCGTGACCCGGAATCTGGCCTGCCCGTCCAGGATCCAGCCTACATCCCCCACCTGGCCCCCGGCCCGGCCGTAAAAAGGGGTCTGTTCCAGCACGACCTCCGCCTCGCGACCTGCTTCCACCGCGGGCTGTTCCCTGCCGTCGATCAGAATAGCCGCTACTTTGGTCTCCGACTCAAGGGTGTCATATCCCACGAACCGGGTCTCAATCCCCCGGCCCAAGAGGCTGGTGTAGGCCTCGGGGATCTCTTCCTCACCACTCCCCCTCCACGACTCCTGAGACAGGGCCCTCCGTTTGGACATGGCTTCCTCATATCCCGCCATATCCAGATTGAAATTCTCGTCCCTCGCCACGTCCGCCACAATATCCACGGACAGGCCGTAGGTGTCATACAGCTTGAATGCCAGTTCCCCGGGGATAGTGTTTTGGCCCTTGGCTTTGATCTCCTCGATCCCCTCATTAAGGACCTTCATGCTGTAGTGAAGGGTTTCGGCAAAACGCCTCTCCTCGTTTTGGACCACCCCTTCTATAAAACTGCGGGACCGCACCAGTTCCCCGTAGTCAGGCCCCATGGTCTCAATCACCCTGCTGCAGATGGCATGAAGGAAAGGGCCTTCCATGCCCAGGACCTGGCCGAAGCGAAGTGCCCTGCGGATGATCCGCCTCAAAACATAGCCCCGTCCCTCATTGGAAGGCAAAATGCCGTCGCCGATCAGAAAGGCCGTAGCCCGGGCATGGTCAGCCACCACCCGGAAGGCCACATCCTGTTTTCCATCTTCTCCATATCTCCTTTCCGAAAGGGACTCTATCCCCTGGATAAGGCCAGTAAAAATGTCTGTGGCGTAATTGGACGTCACCCCCTGGGCCACGGCAGCCAGCCTTTCCAGGCCCATACCCGTATCGATGTTCGGTCTGGGGAGGGGGACCAGCTTTCCGTCCGGCTGTCGATCGAATTGGGTGAAGACCAGGTTCCATATCTCGAGATAGCGATCACAGTCACAGCCGGGTGCACACTCAGGCCTCCCGCACCCCACGGAGGGACCCTGGTCTATGTGGATCTCGGAACAAGGTCCGCAGGGCCCTGTATCGCCCATGGCCCAGAAGTTGTCCTTTTCACCCAGCCGCACGATCTTCTCGGAAGGAATTCCTATCTCCTGCTCCCATATGCGGCAGGCTTCGTCATCCTCCCTAAAGATCGATATATAAAGCGGCTCTGGAGGCAGCTTATAGATCTCTGTGAGCAATTCCCAGGCCCACACAATGGCCTCTTCCTTGAAATAGTCGCCAAAGGAGAAATTACCCAACATCTCAAAAAAGGTATGGTGCCGGGGAGTATACCCTACATTCTCCAGATCATTGTGTTTTCCCCCCGCCCGCACACACTTCTGGGAAGAGGCTGCCCGGGAGTAGCCCCGCTTTTCCTCACCCAGAAAGAGCCTCTTGAACTGGACCATGCCTGCATTGGTAAAAAGCAGAGTGGGATCGTCTTGGGGTATCAGGGAGGCACTTTCCACGATTTCATGACCGTGGTCCTTAAAGAAATCTAGGAACCTGCTTCTGATTTCTCTGAATTCCATATGTCTATCCCAACCTTATGCGCTGCTGTTATGCTTGTTCATCCCTATTTTTCCTTGCCCTTTTCCTGGTTCTGGTCGCCTTTTTTCTCTTGGTCTTTTTTCAGACCGGTCTTTTCCATGATCAACCCGGCGATCTTCTCTGTGATGTCTTTGTTTTCCCCCAGAAACCGCCTCACATTCTCCCGGCCTTGCCCGATTCGCTCGTCCCCAAAAGAATACCAGGCACCGCTCTTCTCCACCACACCCAGGGAAACCCCCAAATCAAGAATGTCCCCCTCTCTGGAGATCCCCTGGCCATATATAATATCAAATTCGGCTTCTTTAAAAGGCGGGGCGACCTTGTTTTTTACCACCCGGACCCGGGTCCTGTTTCCCACAGTCTGATCGCCCTCCTTAATGGCGCCGATTCTGCGTATATCCAGGCGCTGACTGGCGTAAAATTTGAGCGCGTTCCCTCCCGTGGTGGTCTCAGGATTTCCAAACATAACGCCGATCTTCATCCTGATCTGGTTGATGAAAATCACACAGGTCCTGGATTTACTGATGGTTGAAGTGAGCTTCCGCAGGGCCTGGGACATGAGCCTGGCCTGCAACCCCACATGGTGATCCCCCATCTCTCCCTCAATCTCGGCCCTGGGCACCAGGGCGGCCACGGAGTCTATAACCATGGCGTCAATGGCCCCGCTTCTCACCAGGATCTCTGCGATATCCAGGGCCTGCTCGCCTGTGTCAGGCTGAGAGACCAGGAGGCTGTCCACATCCACCCCCAACCGTCTCGCATAACCCACATCAAGGGCATGCTCTGCGTCTATAAAGGCGACCATTCCCCCTTTTTTTTGGGCCTCCGCCACAATGTGAAGGGCCAGGGTGGTCTTTCCGGAGGACTCGGGACCAAAGATCTCCAAAACCCTTCCACGAGGCACACCACCGACTCCAAGGGCCAGATCCAGGGCAAGCGACCCCGTGGAGATGGTGGGCACGTCAATGGCCTTCCCTTCGCCCATCTTCATGATGGATCCACGGCCGAATTGCTTCTCTATCTGAGAGATGGCCTGATCCACCGCCTTTTCTCTGTCCATAAAAACCCCTCCCCTCATAACCGTTTAGCACCGTGACCCGCAGGTCGCCCCACCTTACTCGGCCTTCAGGGATCCCGGTCATTGATGTGTCCCCAAGGGCCATGCCTTCAGCCTTGTATAAACCGCTCCATCGCGTTTCAGCTCACTCTTGAATAAAGCCAGTTCGCTCAGGGTCTCGCGGGGACTCGTGAGACCCTCGAATCGGTCCAAGGCCTGAACCAAAGCGCGGTCTCCCTTCCCCCCCTTCTTGAATCTGCCCAGGGTCAAATGGGGCCTGAAGGGCCGTCTTTCCTCCTTGACCCCAAAGGGAACCAGGCCTTCTTGGAGGGCATCCCTGAATTCCCCCAACCGCTCAATATCCCCTTCCACACCGATCCAGAGGACCCGGGGCTTTCTCATGCCCGGGAAAAGGCCCACCCCCTTCAACCAGATATGGAAAGGACCGGAGGCCTGGCATACTCGGCTCACTGTCTCCTCAATGGATTCCAACTGTTCAGAGGGGACCTCCCCCATGAACACCACGGTGAGGTGAATATTGGTCTCCCTCACCCAGCGCACATTCAGGGGAAAAGGCCTCAGCCCCTGGGACACCTGGGAGACGATGCTCTTCATCTCACCGGGCAGTTCAAAGGCCAGGAAGGAACGGATCTTCATTGAGGTATCTTCTAATCCAGTCTAAGGCCATTGATGATGTATTGGATTTAACCTGATCCCGGCTCCCCCAGAACCGATACCGTCTTGAAAAGAGGCGTTCCCCCGTGGACAAGCCGATATAGACCGTGCCCACCGGTTTTTCCTCGGTCCCGCCCTCCGGGCCGGCGATTCCCGTAATGCCGAGCCCCAGGTCTGTGGCGAGCCGCTCCTTTACCCCTTGGGCCATCTCCCGGACCGATTCACCACTGACCGCACCGTATTGGCCCAGGGTCCCTTGGCGTACGCCCAGGAGCTCTTTCTTGGCTTCATTGCTGTATACGATCACACCACCCTCAAAATACTTGGAACTCCCCGGCACACGGGTCAACCGATGGCCGACAAGCCCGCCGGTACAGGACTCAGCCACCGAAAGGGTCAAATCCCTTTCCACGAGTTTCCGCCCCACCACCTGCTCCATGGTCTCATTGCCTACCGCGAAGATGTGGGGGCCTACAAGGCGCGTGATCTCCTCTTTCACCCTGTCCAATTCCCTGGTGACCGTGGGCTCGTCCTCCCCCCGAAGGCTGATGGTAATGTGATTCTCCGGAAAATGAGGATAAAAGCCAAAAACCACTTCCCCTTGGCGGTCCTTGAGTTCCTTAAAAATCTCGGCGATACTGGGCTCATTGAGACCGTAAAGTTTCAGGATTCTCTGCCTCATCACGGGGAGGGTCTTAAAAAGGCCCAGAATATCGGGGAGCACGAATTTATCCATCAAGTACCGCATCTGGTCCGGCACACCCGGCAAGAAATAGAGCCGCACCTGCCCCTCCTTGAGGCTGAACCCGCAGGCCGTTCCAGCGGGGTTGATGATCTTGGATCCCTCGGGCATCCATGCCATCTTCACCAGAGAAGGGGTCATTTCAAGGCCTCGGGCCTCCACATGACTCTGGATCTGGGAATACATCTGTTCGTTCAGGCAAAGGGGCCTGTCCAGGACCTTGGCCACAATCTCATTGGTGATATCATCCTCCGTAGACCCCAGCCCACCCGTGACAATCACAAAGCGGGATACGTCCCTTGCCTTGCATAGGGCGTCGGCGACCATGCCGTAATCGTCTCCAACAGAGGTAATACGGGTGACGTGTATCCCCGCTGCCGTAAGCCTGCCCGCAGCATACCAGGCATTCAGATCCAGGGTCCTGCCGGAAATAAGCTCATTCCCAATGGTGATAATCTCGCCGTACATGGATGATCCCAGGCCTCTAAACCGTCAACAAAAAAATTCTCGCGGCTCCTTGGGAGGTTTCTTTTCCAATCCCTTAAGAAAAAAGAGAGAGGACCATACGGCCGCTCACGAGGGCATACAGACCCGCCACCAGGTCATCCGCGACAATACCGTAGCCTCCTCTTAGACGCTCCACGCGCCTTATGGGAAAAGGCTTTACGATATCGAAAAACCGGAACAATACGAAGCCTAAAGCCAGTCCGGGCCCTGTGGGGGGCAACAAAAACATGGCCACTGAAAGGCCTGCCACTTCGTCAATGACCACTGCGGAGGGATCTTTCTCTCTTGATAATTCACGGTAGCAGTGGGCACTCCAAATGGCCAACCCCACCAGCAGCACCAGCAAGAGGGCCCGGAAAACAACCCCGACTTCATGCATGACCAAAATGAGGGGGATTGCGCCCAGGGTCCCACAGGTGCCGGGCGCAATGGGAGCAAACCCGAGGCCGAACCAGGTGGACAGGGCAAAAACCGTCTTCCCTGAGAGACCGGATTGTCTAAAGGCCTTCCGGGGTTCAAAACTATCAGATTGAGATTTTGACATCAAGCAGGTATTCACTCCAACCAGGGTTTCCCCTGTCTCCTGGCAAGTCCTCCAGACCCCCGGCCCCCTGGGGAAAGACAAAAGCAGGGGCTGTTCAACCCTCACCGGACGGAGGGCCTCAAGCCCTTCCGCCCCGTTTGCATATATAATGGAAACAGGGAGGTGTCAAATCCTTAGCCTCCTCACGGCCCTGCAAGGCAACCGTCACACCCCGGGAAGACCATCTCCTATTTTATGCTTGTATTTTCGACTCTTTTAGGTTAAATCCTACCAAAATCGTTTGATTGAGACAAATACTTCCCCTTTTTGGGCCCTGAACCCCCAATTATTCACCCGGATCGACGTTATGGAGCAAGTCCTCCTCCTCAATATCACCTATGAACCCTTGAGGATCATTGACTGGAAGCGGGCCATCTCCCTCCTCCTCCTGGGCAAGGTGGAGGTCCTCGAAGAATACAGCCGGGAAATCCATTCCGTGAGCTTTAAACTCAAGCTCCCTTCAGTGGTTCGCCTTCTCAGAATGGTGAAGCGGCCCAAGAGCCCGGTCAAGTTCTCTCGGCAGAATATCTATGCCAGGGACAAATACGAATGTCAGTATTGCGGGAACCGGTTTTCGCCGGAAGAACTCACCTATGACCATGTCATCCCCAAATCCCGGGGCGGCAAAACCAGGTGGGACAATATCGTCACCTGTTGCATTCCTTGCAACCGGCGGAAGGGGGGACGCACCCCGGGTGAAGCCCGCATGAGCCTTATCCGCAAGCCCACCCGCCCCACGTGGCTGCCGGCCTTGAGGATTACCATCGGCTTCAGGGAAGTGCCCACTTCTTGGCGGGATTATCTTTATTGGAATGTCGAGTTGGTGGAATAGAGCGGGGGACCCTCTCTCTTTCTGCCCTTATTTGATGGCCGCAGCGATCTTCTTCGCCGTTTGGCCTATGGCCTCCATATCCCCCTCTTTTAATTCCCACAAGCTTACAGGCAGTTCAGGGTCATCGCCCTTTCTGGGCATCAGGTGCAGATGGTAGTGCTCCACCACCTGATTCACACCCCGGCCGTTGAGTTGCAGACAGGCCACACCGACCGGATTCAGGACCTCTCTTATGGCGTGGATGATCTTCTTGGAGGCGGCATGCACAGCGGCCAAATCCTCTTCCGGGATCTCCCAGAGATTCCGGGCGTGGCGCTTGGGAATGACCAAGGTATGTCCTTCGGAAATGGGGTTTATATCTTCAAAGGCGAAGACCTTTTCATCCTCATAGACCTTGAAGCTGGGGATTTCCCCCTTGATGATCTTGCAAAAGATACACTCCTCCATGTACGCCTCCTTTCTTCTTTGTCACCGACAAGGGTCCGCCTTTGACACCCCCCAATCAACCCTCTGGCCGGGTCAAGGCGTGGTGGCGCCCGGGCCTTCCACGATCTGCTGAATACGGGTCCTCATTTCCGGAGAGATGCCGGAGGTCTTTCTAAGGTTCATGGCCCGCATCACATCGTAGGTTCCCTCTTCAAAAAGGACCGGCACTTGCACCACATAATCGGGATGCAGGCAACATCCCGGCGCAAAATAGCGGCCCGGCCGCCGACCCTCCTTGAGCCGCCCTCTTATTTCTGAAAAAACCTCCGGGGCCACGACCATACCCACCTGTCCGGTGAAGGTCTTCACCGTGTCCCCCGGTTCAAAGGCTCTTCTCTTCTGCATCCTGCTCCTCTTCCTGTCTTTACCCCGTTGTTGCAAACGCATTGACTTGCTTCAGATATAAATGCTTTTAAAACAGATACTTATTCCGTGTTAAACGCAAATCCTGGATCTCACTATTGGTGAATTCTAGATTTAAAAAGCAAAAGGCGACATTTCAAGCTACAGAAGGCAAAATAGCCGATCCCCAAGCGTCTTTTATTCAACAACTTGGGGTTTACCCCAACGTCCGGATTGATGGGCCCATTCTAACGGTCCTGTTCCCCGGTGTCGAGGCATTTTTCAAAACCCAAGAGATCCTGAGCAAGCGCCTTGAGGGGGGAAAGGGCCGGATCCGGGATCCCTTCGAGCAAATGACGGAGCATCCCAACGGCCGGAGGAATATAGGCCTCAAAATGGCCTTGTCCCCTTTTCTTTGAAAGATAGGAAAAGGCCCCAAGGATCTGCAGGTTTCTCTGGATGGCCAGGTAGGGGAAATATTGCTCAACAGCCTTGGTCCACCCCAGATGATGCCCTTTGAGCATATCCAGGTAGATTTCATAAAGCCGGGTCCTTTGATCCAGGGGAAGGGCCACATAAGGGTCTATGAGAAGGGAAGCAAGGTCATAGGCGAGGGGCCCCAATCGCCCTCCCTGCCAATCCACAATGCCGATCCCCTCCTCCCTGATCAGGATATTCCTGGACTGAAAATCCCGGTGGAGAAAGAAGTTCGCCTCCGCCTTTGAGCACGTCTCCGCCAGGTGATTGAAAGGGGCTTCGAGATGAGACCATTTCCTTTGAAGTCCAAGGTACATCCCCAGGAAGGCATCACGGAAATAGTCGGCCTCCAGTCTCCGCATGACCCGCTTGTCATAGGTCTCTGTCTGGCAAGTCCAAGAAGGTTCAAAGCCCTTGGCACCCTCGATTTGAAGTCGAAGCAGGATTTCAAGGACCTCTTCATAAAGGGGGAGCACCTCCTTTTCCGCGACCACCCGATCCTGAAGGCGCTCGTATCCCAGGTCCTCCAAAAGAAACCACCCCCTTCCCAGATCAAAGCGGTGGATCTCAGGGAGGGGGAGTCCCTTTTGGTGAAGATGTCTTCCGATGTTCAGATAGGCCTTGTTTTCCCGCATGAAGCCCTGGTCAGAGGGAGGATTGGACATGAAGATCAGGGAGACTCCAGCCCCCTGGACCATGATTCGCCAAAAGCGCCTCTTGGACCCGTCGCCTTGAAGGGGAATCAGGCTTACTCCCTCCAGGGGAAGGCCCCTGTCATCAAGAAAGGAAAGAATAAATTGTCCGATTTTCTGATCCATATGTCTCAACAAAAAGGAATGCCGCCCGCTATTTTCATTGTTTCCCTAAAGTTAAGGCCCCCTTTTGCTCATAATAATGTAAGTGCTTTTTCATCTCTCCGGGTTGTGTATCCCCGCCGGGAAACAGAAAGGCGGCCTTTATGGACGTATATGTGGCCAGACAGCCTATTTTCAACAGACATCAGCGGACCTATGGATATGAGCTCCTTTTCAGAAACGGGCTCTGTAATGCCTTCCCGGACATAGAGGGCAGCACGGCCTCCTCAAGGGTGCTCTCGGATTCCTTCCTCTCCATAGGCATAGAAAACATCACGGGGGGCAAAAAGGCCTTTATCAATTTCACCCAGGACTTGATTGTTAAAAAGATCCCCCTTCTCTTTCCCAGGGACAGTATCATCGTGGAAATCCTGGAAGAAGTGGACCCCAGCGAGGAGGTCATGGAGGCCTGCGGCGAGTTGTCTCAAAAGGGCTATGGCCTTGCGCTGGATGATTTCTCCCTTGCCACTCAGCAATTCCCCCTTATTCCACTGGCACAGATCGTCAAGGTCGATTTCAGGATGACCCCGGCCGAAGGGCTGCAGGACCTTATCCATGAACTGGCCCCCTATCCCGCCCGATTACTGGCGGAAAAGGTGGAAACCCACGAAGAGTTCGAGCAGGCCCTGGACATGGGTTTTGAATACTTCCAGGGTTATTTCTTCAGCAAGCCCCAGGTCCTGGAGGGGAGAGATATCTCCCCGTCTCACGTCCAATGGCTACAGATCATGGCCGAGGTGAACAAGGAGGACTTCTCCATAAAAGACCTGGAAAAACTCATTTCAGCCGATGTTTCTATCTCCTATAAGCTCCTCCGCTATATCAATTCCGCCTATTTCAGGCGAATTCAAGAGGTCTCTTCCATCAAGCAGGCCATTGTGCTCTTGGGGGAGCACGAGGTGCGGCGATTTATTTCCGTCCTGGCCATGGCCGACCTGGCGTGCGACAAGCCCCATGAATTGATGCGGACATCCATTGTAAGGGCCAAGCTATGCGAACTCTTGGCCAAGAGCACCACCCGGGACGTGGATGAGGCGGAGCTCTTCACCCTTGGCCTGTTTTCCCTCATAGACGCCATCATGGAGAAACTGCCCCTTTCCGAGGCCACCAAGGGCGCCTTGGTGGAGAAAACGGGGAAACTGAGCCCCTTTCTTGAACTGACCATATGCTACGAGACAGGCGACTGGCAAGGGTTTCGTGAGACCCTCCCCCTGGTGGCTGTCCCCGACGAACGCCTGCCTGGATTCTATCAAGAGGCCGTAGCCTGGGCGGACCGCTTGACGCGCCTCTAGAGCAAGCCCTCCACAAGGTCCGTTTCAACCACCTTGGATGCGGTCACCACGCTGTCCACGACCCGCACCTCTCTTTTGACCCTAACCCCCTCCCAGAGGACAGACCTTTCCACCTCCGCCCCCTCTTCAATCCTGGACCCTTTATCCATGACCGCCCAGCCCCTCAATCTGGCCGAGTCGTGAATCCGGCACCCTGCCGCCACCAGGAAGGCCTTATCTCCCAGGGCCTCTTTGTTGGCGAGGAAATAGCTGCGGGTGGATCCAATGTCTCTCCAATAGTGACCCCCTGATACGTAAGCCCTCACGGGTTTTCCCTGTGCGATCAGCGCCTTGTAGCAATCAATAATATTGGAAAACCGCCCTTGCGGGATGTATTCGAGCAGCTCGGGCCTTATGATATGTATCCCGGTAAAGGCCAGTCTCCCGGGGCGGTTTTGGCCGGCGATGTCCTTCACATTGAAGTGCTCGTCGATTTGAATCTGGTTAAAGGGGCGGCGTCGATGGAGAATCAGGGTGACAAGGTCCCCCCTTTCCCGGTGTCTCGCCAGGGCCGGGGTCAAATCAATATCCGTGAGGATGTCCCCGTTTATGACCACAAAGGACTGGGGGCCCCAGAAATCCTCCGTGTTTTTGATCCCGCCTCCCGTGCCCAGGATCTTGGGCTCCACCCTGATTTCTACGGGTATTCCCTGGCCCCGGTCCAGATGCCGAGTCATCAATTTGTGGTGATGGTGCGCATTGGCGATGATTTCATGCGTCCCCTGCCGCCTCAGGTATTGAATGACCCGGTCTATGACCGGCACGTTTGCCACCGGCACCAGGGCCTTGGGCCTTCTCTGGGTAAGGGGCCTCAACCGGGTTCCCAGGCCCGCGGCAAGAATCATGGCTTTCATGGATTACCCTTTTTCGTTGCAATTGACACCCATGAATTATACATGATGGTGCAGGTTGTTCAACCGGGTTCTCCTCTCCCGGCCAGGGCTTCGGGCCCTTGGTTCAGCCCCGGGGGAAGATCTGGCCCAAAGCCGGTATACGGTAAGAAAGGGGAGCAAGGTGCCGCCTTCCACATTGGAACTCTCAGAACTGGACCTCCAGCTGGGCCGGCTCTTCATGACCGGCCTTAAGGGTCCTGAGTTGGACCCGGACACAGAGGCCCTCATTCGGGACTTCTCCCTGGGGGGCATCGTGCTCTTCAGCAGGAACATCCAAAACCCTGTCCAGCTCGCCTCCCTGTGTAACGACCTCCAGGAAAAGGCCATAGACTATCATCAGATCCCCCTCTTCCTGGCCGTGGACCAAGAAGGAGGGCCCGTGGCACGGCTGAAAGAGCCCTTTACCTTGTTCCCGGGAAGCAGGGCCATAGGTGAGGATGCCCATCCGGTGGACAGGGCCGTGGATTTCGCCCGGGTCACGGCCCGGGAAATGGCCCTGGTGGGGCTGAATATGGACCTGGCCCCGGTCGTGGATGTGCCCCAGGGGGTACCGGAAAAGCATCTAGAGGGGAGAACCTTCGGGGAGGATCCCAAAAAGGTGGGCTTGCTCGGCCGGACCGTGGTGCGGGAACTCCAGAAAAACGGCATCATGGCCGTGGCCAAACACTTCCCCGGTCTGGGCAGGGCAGGGGTTGACCCCCATCACCATCTTCCCCGGATTGATATGGCGGCCCGGGACATGGAAAGGATCAACCTCCCCCCTTTCAAGGAGGCCCTTTCAGAGGGGGTATGTGCCGTCATGACCTCCCATGCCCTATACCCGGCCCTGGAACCGGAACGCCCGGCCACCCTTTCCCAAAGAATACTCTCCGGCCTTTTGCGGGAAAAGCTGGGCTTTGACGGCCTCATCATCACCGATGACCTCGAGATGGGGGCCATAGCCAGGACATGGGGAACGGTCCGGGCCGCGGCCATGGCCTTTAAGGCCGGGGCCGATATCCTCCTCATATGCCAAGACCAGGGTTTGGTCTTGGAGGCCATAAGATCCCTGAGGAAGGAGGTCCTGCAGGGCCAAATCCCCTATAAGAGGCTCCGGGAATCCCTGGACCGTATTGAGAAGGCCAAGGCAAGGTTTCTCAACCCTTGCCCGGAGATCTCCCTGGACAGGGTAAGGGATTACTTTGGATTGTCCTAGGAGAGCAAAGGAAAGCCGCCGGCCCCGAGGGAATAACGTTCCAGTCCATAGACGGCGGTGATCAGAATCATCACCGCCAGGGCCCCGTAGTCAGGCCCGGAGAGGCGAAGCTCCCTCAGGGTTGTGCGGGGCCCCCGCCTGTAAGCCCTCCCCTCCATGGCAGTGACCAGATCGTCCGCCTTTCTCATGGATCCCATAATCACCGGCACCATGAGAGATGTGGCCGCCCGGGCCCTGCCTAAGAGGGGTCCCGATTCAAAGACCGCACCCCGGGCCGTTTGGGCCTCTTTGATCCTTTTCATCTCTTCCAGAAGGAGAGGCACGAACCTCAATGCGATGGAGATCATGATCGCCACATCATGGGAGGATATACCGATCGCCTTGAGGGGCCTCAAAAGCCTTTCAATACCGCTCACCAGCTCTGTAGGGGAGGTGGTCATGGTAAGAATAGAGGCGCTCATCACAAGGAGGATAAATTCCCAGGCCACCCCCAAACCCCTGAAAAGGCCTTCATAGGTCACGGTCACGGGCCACGGCCCCAAGGGGGGGATGGGCCTGCCCTTTGTAAAGAGGAGGTGGAGAAGAAAGAGGATCAGGACAAAGACCCATATAGGCCTGAGGGCCCTTGCGACAGGCCGCAGGGAAAGCCGTGAAAGGGGAATAAGGGATACGAGAAAAAAGCCCACCACGGCCCCCGTCAACACGGTGCCGCTCAGGATCATAATGCTCAGCCCGATCACCGAGAGGATCTTCACCCGGGGATCCAGCCTGTGAACCACGGAATCCCCTGGAACATATTGGCCTATCATAACCATCGTTCTAAACCCGGCCCTGCCCCGCCTTAAGCCGTGAAGACAGGGCAATGCAGGCCTCATCCAGGGTCAGGATATCCGGCCCCACATCATTGCCCATTTCCCTAAGCCGCCACATCAATTCGGTGACTTTGGGTATATCCAGGCCCAGTTCCTTGAGCCACTCGATCCTGGTAAAGACCTCTTTTGGGGAGCCGTTATAGAGGATTCGGCCCTCTCCCATGACAAGCACCTGATCCGCTTCCACGATCTGGTCCATGTCGTGGGTGGCATGCACAATGGTGATCCCATTTCTGTTGAGCGTCTTAATTACCTCAAGGACCCTTTTCGTACCCGCGGGGTCAAGGTATGCCGTGGGCTCGTCCAAGGCGATATAGGCCGGATCCATGGCCAGGACCCCTGCAATGGCCACCAGTTGCTTTTCTCCGCTCGAAAGGCAATGGGCCGCCCTTCTGGCCTGGGTCTCCATGCCCACAAGGCCCAAGGATCTTTTTACCCTCCTTTGGATTTCCCCGGGGCTCATACACAGATTGCCCGGCCCGAAAGAGACGTCCTCCTCCACACTCATGCCCACGATCTGGTGATCAGGATTCTGAAACACCATGCCCACCCGCCGCCTGACCTCTTGGAGCGTATCCGGATCCCTGGTATTCATGCCATGGATCCACACCTCCCCCTGACGAGGAATCAAAAGCCCGTTGAGGTGCCTCAGAAGCGTGGTCTTGCCGCAGCCATTGGGCCCTATGAGGGCGATATACTTCCCCTGGCTGAGTTCCAGATTGATATCTTCAAGCACCGCCCGTCCCTTTTCCTCATATCCATACTGGACATCAATCAATCGAATCATGGTCCTTCCCTGACATCTTAATTCGGTCCCTCATCTTCACCGTGATGGCGGCCGCCGCCACAACCTTAAGACCGTCTCCGATGAGAAAAGGCAGCACTCCCACGGACACGGCCTTAGCCAGGGAAAGCGATGCCACCAGGGAAAGCTGCATTACACCCAAGGAATAAATCGCCCCCATGCCCGCCACCATGGAAAAGAGAATCCAGATCCATCCGGCATTCTGCTTTATCTCATTCAATTTTCCCACCACGTAAGCGCCGGCGATAAACCCTATTAAGTATCCTCCTGTGGGGCCGAACAAGACCCCCAGTCCCGCCTTACCTCCTGAAAACACCGGGAGCCCCAGTATCCCGATAAGAACATACACCACCTGGCTCAAGGCCCCCAGGCGAGCCCCCAAAAGGGCCCCGGCCAGGGTGGAAAAGAGGGTCTGGAGCGTAATGGGCACGGGGGGCAGGGGAATCATGATATAGGCCCCTGCGGCCGTAGCCGCGCCCATAATGGAGGCGTAGACCATGCCCTTCAAGGATATGGGCCTTTTTTCCATCTCTCCCCTTACAAATAGATCACATCCCCGGAGTAAACCCGGTGCATACGCCCTTTCTCATCTTTAAGAAGGAGGGCCCCGTCCCTGTCGATCCGCTGCACTTCTCCGGTCCGCGTCTTATCCACCGCATCAACAGCGATCCGCCGGCCCAAAATCTCCGACAGCCCCCTAAAGCGATCCAGAATGCCTTCAAAGCCGGCCCCCTTGAAGCGCTCATAGGAGGCCTCGTACCTGGTCAGGAATTCATGAAGGACCTTGATCCTTGAGAAAGGCCGCCCTGTTTCCAGCAACAGGGACGTGGCCTGATCCTTGAGGGGCACGGGGAAACGGGAAATATTGATGTTGACCCCAACGCCCACCACGATGTATTCAATGGCGTCCATTTCCGTACTGATTTCCGTGAGTATCCCGGCCACCTTTCTCCCCTGGATCAGGATATCATTGGGCCATTTGATTCGCGCCTCCAGCCCCGTGAGGCTCCTCAGGGCCTCGGCCAAGACCACGGCCGTCAAAAGGGTTATCCTGGGCGCCTCACTGGGGGGTATTGTGGGCCTCAGGATAATAGTGGCGTACAAGCCCTTTCCGGGGGGAGAATACCAGGTCCTGCCTCTTCTCCCCCGGCCTCCTGTCTGCTCCTCGGCGACGGCCAGAGTCCCTTCCGGTACCCCCCTCTGTGCCATATCCTTTGCCCGGATATTGGTGGAATCCGTCCTCTCGAAATAGGCGATCCCTTGCTTTCCCAGACTCCTTGTGCAAAGCCCTTCTCGGATCTCATTGGGCAAGAGCCTGGCGGAACGCCTTCTTAACACATACCCTTTCTTGGGCAAGGACTCTATGAGGTAGCCCTCTTGCCTTAACCGGGATATGTGCTTCCACACGGCGGACCGGCTTATGGCCAGCCTGCGGCTCAAGGATTGGCCGGAAAGCCACTCTCCCTGTCTCTCTTTGAGGTAAGAGAGGAGATGGTCTTTTGTGGTCATGCCCCTCATTTCTTACACGCCGTCAATGCCTGACTCCGCTTAAGGATCTTCAGGCCAGAAAATTCCCTTACCACCGGCCCCTTTTATTGTCAACCTATGATATTTTTATGGTTGACAATAAAACAAACTTTCCCTTGGCCGCGGGGCCTTGGTTTGATAGACTCAGATCGCTCTCATTGATTGATTGCGCCATTTAAAAAACCCAAAGGATTCGGGAGGACACCGTGACTGAGCCATCCATTCTTTTCACCCCCTTTGACATCAAGCACCTCACCCTCAAGAACCGCATCACCATGGCCCCCCTCTTTCTGGGCTACGCCAACGCCGACGGTACGGTGAGCCCCCTCTTGCTGGATCATTACAAGGAGATGGCGGCCTCCGGGGCGGCCCTCATCGTGGTGGAAAATGCGGCCGTGGACCCCTCGGGCCTGGGGTCCCCTTTTACCATCAGGGTGGACCATGACCGGTTTCTTCCCGGCCTCCACGACCTGGCCCGCATCATCCATGAACAGGGAGCCCTGGCCTTCCTTCAAATCAACCATGCCGGCCGGTACGCCTTTACCCCTGAAAGGCTGGCCCCCTCCCCCTTTAAGACCGGGGATGTTCTCCCCCGAGAGATGTCCCTCGATGATATCGAAAGAATGGTGGAGGCCTTTGGCGAGGCGGCCGGACGGGTCAAGGCGGCCGGATTCGACGGGGTCGAAATCCACGGGGGCACGGGATACCTGATTGTCCAGTTTTTATCACCCAGGACCAACCTCAGGCAGGACGGCTTTGGAGGGTCCTTGGAAGACCGCATGCGTTTTCCCCTGATGGTGGTGGAACGGGTGATTGAGGCCACCGGCGGGGATTATCCGGTAGGCTATCGTTTCCTCGCAGATGAGGAACTCCCTGAGGGTCTCCACCCGGAGGAGACCGGGTTTTTTGCCCGGGAACTCCAAAAACGGGGGCCAGCCTACCTCTCTGTCATGGCGGGGACCTATGACTCCTTCTTTCTCCCCCAATACCTTGAAAAGGAAAAGGAGGAGGCCTATATGGCCCATTTTGCAGGGACCATCAAAAAAACGGTCCCCCAAACGCCTGTCATCACGGCGGGCCGGATTCAGACACCCGAAACAGCCGTTAAAATCCTGGAACAGGGGACGTCCGATCTAATCGGCCTGGCCCGGGTGCTCTTGGCCGATCCCCTGTGGCCCCAAAAGGCCCGGACAGGAGAGCCCATCGTGCGATGTGAACCCTCCTGCTCTCTATGCATGAAGCGGGTCATGAAGGGCAGGCCCGCCTTTTGCACCCAGTGGGACAAAAAGCGCCGCCAGAGTTTTATGGAAAGGATCGGGGAAGGGGCCGAGGCTTCTCTCTAGTCGCCCTCTCAGGGTTTCTTCTTGTGGATCACATCGTGAAGGACTTGGGCGAGCTCTTCAATCTTATAGGGCTTTGAAACCATACCCATAAAACCGTGCTTGGCATATTCCGCGACCACAGGGTCACTGGAATATCCGCTGCTGATAAGCGCTTTGACCTGGGGCTCTATCGCCTTGATCTCCTCCAGGGTGGCCTTGCCGCCCCGGCCTCCGGGTATGGTCAAGTCCAGGATGACTGCATCAAAGGCCTTTCCCGACGCCTTTGCCCGCTTATAGGCCTCCACGGCCTCATCGCCGTCCTCGGCAAAGGCCACTTCATACCCCAGATATTCCAAAATCCTCCCTGCCACATCTCTGACCACTTCCTCATCGTCCATGACGAGGATGCGGCCCTTTTCCTTTTGGGGCCCTTCGGTCTCCACATCTTCACTCTTTTCCTCCACCTCGGCGGAAGGGAGATAAATGTAGAAGGTGCTCCCCACCCCTTCCCGGGACCGGACGTCTATATACCCGCCATGCCCCTTGACGATGGAATGGCAAGTGGCCAGGTTAAGCCCCATGCCCCTGCGGGCCCCCCGGTCCTTGGTGGAAAAATAGGGCTCGAATATTTTCGGCAGATTGGCTTCCGGGATGCCGATCCCCTGGTCCTGGATGGATATCCTCACGTAATTGCCTCTCGGCAGATGCGGGAACGGGTCCCCTTCCTCTTGTTGCAGGGCGATATTTTCCGCCCCCACCCGGATAGTGCCGCCTTCAGGCATGGTCTCTTTCGCATTGTTGATAAGACTGTTCATGACATGGGTCATTTGATTTTTATCCATATTCACCCGCCACAGCCCGTCGGGGATGGTAAAGAGGCTTTCCACGTTGGACCCGCTGAGGGCCAATTTTACTGTTTCCTTCAAAAATTCGCCGAGAAACATGCGTGTCTTGACGGCCGGTCCGCCCTTGGCATAGGTCATAAACCTTTCGGTCAGTTCCTTCGCCCTTAAGGAGGCGTTCTTGGCCTCGGTGAGGAGATCAAACACCTTATCCCCGGGTTTTGCATACATCTGGGCCAGGGAGACATTGCCCATAATGGCCGTAAGCAGGTTGTTGTAGTCATGGGCGATGCCTTCGGCCAGGGTGGCCACCGCCTCCAACTTCTTGGCCTGAAAAAGCTGGTCCTGCATAAGGTCATGTTCGGTTACATCGTTCAAGATGATAAGGCCTGCCAGGCCTTCCCCTTCAATGGGAAGAAAGTCCAGTCTCACGCGATGCTTTCCCAGGTTCAAAGGGGTTTCCAAGCTCACGTTTTTCCGGCTTTCCCTCATGGATTCCAGGCTTCGAGACACGGACGGGCGATCCTTTTCGGGAAAAAGGTCTTGGAGGTGGGAGCCCAGCAGTTCCCCCTCCGCCGTGGCGAAGAAAGAAAGGGCCTTGGGATTGCAATAAAGGATTCTGCCTTGCTCGTTGATTTCCACAATACCTTCGGACATCCCTTTCAGAATGAGTTCAAAATTCCTTTTAACGGAGAGCAGTTCCTTGGTGATTCTCCGGGCACGCATGCCCTTCACACCAATGGGTTCTTCCCGGGTTTCCCTTGGCGGACGGGATTCAGGCTGCTCAAGAAGGGCCAGGATATGGGGGGCCATTTCATCGAGGGGACCCTTGGCCACGCAAGTATCGGCCCCCAGTACCGTCATATTGGGCTCCTCTTCGGCCGCAATGGCCGAGAGAACCACCACGTAGGCATCCTTCACATGGTCCATCTGCCGGATGAGCTGGCACAGCTTCCTCCCTTCGATATTGGGCATCACCAGATCCACAAAAATCACATCCGGCGTGAAGGTCTTGAGCATGTCCAACGCGGAAAGGCCGTCCTCCGCGGTGACCACTTCATGGCCCGCCTTGGACAAGATCTCATGCATAAACTCCAAGATGAGGAGGTCGTTGTCCACCACCAGTACCCGCTTCATAAAAGCAACTCCCTTCCCCCCTTTATCCTGCATCAGGGTCTCCGCTCGAGGCCTCCTGAATCCTGAGCACATCCTCAAGTTGGGAGGCCGACATATATCCGAGTCCCACCAGGACTTCCCCGATGCGCCGGTGCTTTCCTGTCGAAAGCTCCTCGCGTACCTGAACCTTCATGGCCTCCACAAGTTCGTCAAAACCAATATACCCCTTTTCCACCGCTATGAAACCAAAACGTTGTCTCATTTTCTCCTTTCTTCGGCTTGGCCCCTTTAAGCCCTCCTAACATTTCCGGTCTTCGGAGGCACAAGCACGTTTGCAATCCGGAATTGAGATAATTTCTGCCTCCTCCCCAAGCGGCTCAGCGTGCCCTCTTTCTGATGGATTCGATGACCACGCCCTTATTTGTGTCCTGCACAAGGATAAGGTCAACCTCCGGCTTTGTGGATTGCACCCTAACGACCACCGGGTGGGAATGGATATTGATCGTCAGGATGTTATCCTCACCCGGGATGATCTCCCACTTGCCCTGGGCCGTTGATGTAACGCCCTCCGGGGCCGCCGTGAACAGGCCCCACACCACGAGCGCGAAAAAAACCACAAGAATCAGGAAGACCCCCGTCTTCTTTGTCGTAAAAAACATGTCGCCCTCCCTGCAAAATGGTTTATCCTGGCTGCCCCCTTTTCAGGGCCGGTCTTAAAACGCCTCAACCGGTCTGAGGATCCAATCGAAATTCGTATCGAACACACCTCGGCTCATCCGGATTCCCATTAAAGGTCCTTTCCTCAAAGGCGACCCGATCTTCCTGGTCGACAAGAATGACCGTTGAAGAACGGGTGCCGTAATAAGGGCTCTTGATAAACAGGGGGGACAGGACCCTTTCCCATTCGAGTCCTATACCTGTCTCAGGCAAGAGCCTGTCCGGGGGAATGGTCCGGTCTTGAAGCATGCCAAAAAAGGCTTCTGCCGAAGGCCGTTCCTTAGAGGCGAGGAGGCGGGCCAGGGCCTCCTTTCCCCGTTCCACCTTGGGCCAGGATGTATCCAGAAGGTGATTGCTCACGCCATAGATTCCGGGCCCCAGACGGCGTGGCCCCTCCCCCCGGTTGGAATACCAAAAAAGCCTTTCTCCCTCCCCCAGGACCAGATTGAAGCCATTGTAGGCCTCCCGCCTCTTGTCAACACGCTCAAGGTAGTCCAAGGGGGACTCGCGGCCTTTCAGAAAGCCACTCACCAGTTCTCCCCGGCTGGGAGCCCCCTCTTTGTGAGAGGCCGGATCCCTGAAATTGGTAATGGCCGCGATCCTTCCTTTTTTGGTGACACCCAGCCATGTGCCCCCGGCCCTCAGGTCTCTTCCCGCAAGAAGGGAGGGGGCCTCTTCCCAAAAGCAGGCCTGACCGGTGGGGCGGTCATAGTATTCGTCTCGATTGGCCGCGAGCACCAGTTTGTAACAGGCATGACAGTGGATCCCGATAACAAGCAAACACATTAAGTCTGGCCTCCCACCTGCTATCTTGTCTCCCCTTCCCGGGCTTCCTTTCCAAAGGGGATGGTCAACCCGTAGACCCCGGAATCCAGTACGGCCTTGCCCTTCCAGCCCCTTTTTTGATCCCTCCCCATTTCTTGATCCTTGCCGTTTTGCTCGCGTCCATAAAGGGAACCTTTTCTATCCCTAAAATGGCCGCGGTTCAAGTTCCCTGGTCACATCTCGGGAAACCTTTCTGCGGCAAATATTATTTCTTTTCCGGATGAAAGTCAAAGAATGGAACCCTTTAAGACCTTGACAAATCGGATGACTTGGTTTTCCCTATGTGCTTCTGAATCCCCATATAGGGTGACCTGGTTTGAGCCACCCCAAGCGGAATGACGCCAAGGGTGGGAAATAAAATCTTTGAGGTGCAATGAATCATAATCCCTATCCTGGTCATTTTTTCTGGGATCTGGATGAAAACATTTAAGACGGAAAGATAGCGAAATCTTTTCTTTGGTGATGAATACACCTTAGGGGGAAAGGCGGCCAAGTCTTTTCTTCCCCCAGAAACTCTGATGCACGGCCTTTAACTCTTTGATATTCACGGGCCTCCCCAGCACTCATGGTCTAAAGGATATGGCCCCCCCGCAAGGAGAAGAAACCATGGAGGAGATATGCTACAGGCCGATCGGCATTATTCACTCTCCCTTTAAAGCGCCCAAGGGCACCCCTATCCAACCCCCGGGTGGGGAGGGGGTGGAGGGGAAGGTTGAGGTGTTCCTCCAGTTTGCGGAGGGATTAAAGGATCTGGAAGGCTTTTCCCATATCTTCTTGATCTACCACTTTCACCTCTCCAAAGAGCCTTCCCTCACGGTAAAGCCCTTCATGGACGATGAAACGCACGGCATCTTCGCCATCCGGGGCCCGAGCAGGCCCAATCCCATCGGCCTTTCCGTGGTCAGGCTGGCGAGGGTCCAGGACAACGTCCTTCACATCCGGGACGTGGATATTGTGGATCAAACACCCCTTTTGGATATCAAACCCTATGTACCTGAATTTGACACCCGGGAAGTGGATAAGATCGGATGGCTGGAAAAGAACCTTCATCGTCTCCCTTCCTCCAAAGATGATGGAAGGTTTTCAAAATGACCGGCTTTTCCCGGTCTCACCTAACCCTGTATTTGGGCGAAAGAACCTGAGGAGAATGCTATGAGGACCTATCTCGAGTGCTTTCCCTGTTTTCTGCACCAGGCCCTTCGGGCCGGCCGTATCGCGACAGAGGATGAAACACAGATCAAGCGGATCCTGGATGAAGTGGGCATGATGCTCAGGTCCATCCCCCTTGAAAGCACACCGCCGGAGAGCGGAAGGCTCATATATAAAAAGATAAGCGAGATCACAGGAATCGCTGATCCCTACAAGGATATCAAGCAAGAGAGTACCCACCAGGCCCTCGCCCTGTATCCCCTCCTGAAAGAAAAGGTGGAAGCATCAGGGGACAGGCTCCTGACCGCCATCAGACTGGCCATCGCCGGCAACGTCATAGACTTCGGTGCAAATAAGGTCTTTGACATGGAAGAGGAAATCGACCATGTCCTGTCCAGGGATTTCGCCGTATGCGATTACGAGGCCTTCAAGAGCCTGCTGGCCCAAGCCCCGGAAGTGCTCTACCTTGGAGACAACGCCGGGGAGTGTGTTTTTGACAGGGTATTGATAGAGGAACTGCAAAAGCCGGTCACCTACGCAGTGCGGGCTGTGCCCATCATCAACGACGCCACAGAGGCGGACGCCCGCGAGGCGGGGATCGATCAGGTCGCCACCGTTTTGTCCTCCGGCACGGATGCGCCGGGCACCATCCTTGCCACGTGCAGCGAGCAATTTAAAGAACACTTTGCCCGCTCCCGGTTCATCATCAGCAAGGGACAGGGGAATTACGAAGGCCTCTCCAAAGAAAACCGGCCCATCTGCTTTCTCTTAAAGAGCAAGTGCCGGGTCATCGCCGCCGACATGGGAATCGGAGAGGGGGATATGGTCTTAAAGGCCGTCAACATCTAGGCCCCGGTCACTTGCCCTTACTCCTTCATCTGAAAGGGATCTCCCCCGGGCAATCCAAGCTCCCTGGCCCTTAAAACACGGCGGAGCAGCTTGCCCGAGCTGGTCTTGGGGAGGCTGTCCAGGAAGGCCACCTCCTTGAGGGGGATATCCGGGGAGAGGTTGCCCCTTACAAAGGCCTTGATTTCCTGGTTCAAACGCTTTGAAGGGGTAAAGGCCTTGTGAATGGTGATAAAGGCCTTGAGATGGGGGGCCTTGGACCGGGTTCCCTTGGAAATGACAGCGGCCTCGCAAACCGCCGGGTGCTGGCAGAGGATGCGTTCAATCTCATAGGGGCCGATCAGCTTTTCCTCCACCTTGATCAGGTCGTCCATGCGACCATGATGGTAGTAATAGCCCTCTTCATCCACCAGGGCCATATCTCCGGTGGAAAACCACCCCTTGTGGCGAAAATAGGCCTTGTAGCGGTCTTCATCCCCCCAGATGCCGGTCATTATAGACGGCCAGGGGGCCTTAAGGGCCAGTTCACCCATGGTCAAGAAGGGCAAGGGATCGCCCTTTTCATCAATGACCGCCGCCCTCACACCAGGGACTGGACGCCCCATGGAGCCCGGCTTGATGTCCATGGAAGGAAAATTGGCTAGGCAGATCATACCCGCCTCACTCATCCACCAGTTGTCGTGAGGGGAATGGTGCAGGTTTTGCTTGATCCAGTAAAAAAGCTCCGGCAGGAGGGACTCTCCCACAGTAGAGATATGTCGGAGGTGGGAGAAGTCATAACGGGTGGGGAGATCCTCCCCTGCCTCTATAAGCCGCCTAATGGTCATGGGCGTGGTATACCAGACATTGACCCCGTGCCGTTCCAAGGTGTGGTACCATGTGGAAGCTGAAAAGGGGTTGCCCTGGATCACCGAGACCGCCTTACAAAGCCAGGGGGCAAAGGCGCCGTAAACCGTACCGGTCACCCAGGCGGGATCCCCGTCCGTCCAGAGAACGACCCCTTCCCTGAGGTCCAGCACATACCTGGCGGTAATAAGGTGGCCCACCATGTCGCCGTGGGCATGGACCACCCCTTTGGGGGGGCCTGTGGAGCCCGAGGTATAGATGAGGTAAAGGGGTGTATCCCTTGTGAGCCAACGCGGTTCTCGTTCCCCGGACATCCGCGTCAGTGCCTCCGGCGCCAGCACCTCCCCGTGGAACTGGCCGGGCAAGGGTCCATGCGCAAAAAAGACCCATTTCACGGCGTCCATCACCTCTGCCGGAAGTCCCTCGGCAAGATCCGGGTGGGTCAGAATCCCTCGCGGTCTCCCGTCTTTGATCCGCTCCTCCAGCTCTTCATAGCTCAAGGTGGCATAGAGGGGACAGAAGATCACCCCCAGCCGGGCACAGGCCAACATGGCAAAATATATCTCGGGACAGGGGGGGAGGAGAATAAACAATCGTTCCCCCTGATCAAAGCCGTGTCCGGCAAGGAGATTGGCCCATCGGGAGGACTCTTCTTTCAGGTCCTTGTAGGTATAGGTCCTGACACGGCCGTCCTTTTCAAATATCAGGGCGTCCCCCTGGACCCCGGCCCATCGGTCAACGGCCTCGTGAACGATATTGAGCTTGCCCGTCCCATGCCAGGAGAATTCCCTTTCCACCCCTTCCAGGGAAAAGGCCTCGTAGGTCTCGGCATAGCTCTTAAGATTCGCCTCCGGGTTCTCCGCCTTTATTCTCGCCTTAATCATAAGTCTTCCGTGATCGCTTTTCTCTCTTGTCTCCCCTTATCCACCCATACCCCATGCTTGCCGTGGATGGCACGAAGCCGCTTCACCATATTTCTGGATCGTTCCGTCTCTCCAGCGGGGAGGTTCTCCCGCTCCGCCTTTCCCGTCAGCACCATGAGCACTTCCCTTACGCATCCGGCCAAGGCCCGGGGATTATACCCCCCTTCAAGGGCCAAGAGGAGCGGGGGCTTGTCCACCTCTTCCCTCAGGTCCAGGAAAAGCCGGGTGAGCCACCCATAGGCCTTTTCGGTGAATCGGGACCTCCCAATGGGGTCATCATGATGACCGTCGAAACCCGCATCCACCAGGATCAACTGGGGGGCATAGCGCCTCACCATGGGCCCCAACACCTCCCGATAGATATATAACCATTCCTCGTCTTCCAGTTCCCTGGGCAGGGGGATATTGACCGTGTATCCTTCCCCCTCACCCCGGCCTGTGTCCTCCCATCCTCCGGAATAGGGATAGAGGTGGGGATCGTGAGAAGAGAAATAGAGGACCTTTTTTTCCTCGTAAAAAAGGTTGTTCAATCCGTTCCCGTGGTGGACATCCCAATCCACCAAAAGGATCCGCTCCAATCCGTAGACCCCCATGGCGATCCGGGCCGTAATGCCCAGATTATTAAAGATACAAAATCCCCCGGCCCGGTCAGGGAGGGCATGATGCCCCGGGGGACGTACGAGGGAAAAACATGCTTCGCACTCCCCGGCCATCAAGGCCTCCAGGCCTTTCACACACCCTCCCACCGCCAGCCATGCGGCCAGATAGGTCTTGGCACTTGCCGGCGTGTCCGGGGCCAGGCTGGTAAAGTCGTGCTCGGAGGTCTTCAGGACCCTCTCGATATAGGCGGAGGAGTGAACCCGTTCAAGCTGTTCCAGGGATGCCAGCTCGGGCCCAAGGCGCATAAGTCCCCCGGGAAAATCTTCATCCAGCATCCGGTAAACGGCCCTGAGCCTCCTGGGATGCTCCGGGTGTGTGTGGCCGGGCTTATGATCGAGATACCTCTCGTCTCTGACCACCCCCACCCTAAGCCCCATGGCCACACCCGCAACTGTAAACCATCATGCGTTCAGAGGGGGATCGATACTCCTGGGAAAAGGTAAAGCCGCATCTCTTATAGAGTCTGGTCGCCCTGAAATTGTAAGCGTCCACAGTCAGCCATATGTTCTGGAGGCCCAGTTCCTCGGCCCTTTCAATGACCACAAGGGTCAGGGCCCATCCCACCCCCAGGCCCCGGTTCTCCCGGTCCACGAAAATCAAATACTCTGCATCTCCTTTGCTGAAATCCGGAAGGACCACCACGTGGCCGATCACCTTGTTCCCGCGCCAGGCCAAATAGTTTTCGCCTCCCTCAAGGAGCCCCTTGAGCCATTTTTCGCAGGCCTTGTCCTCGCAAGGGGGCATACCCTGAAACTTGGCCTTGGGGGAAAAACGCACATACATGTCCCAGAGGCGGCCATAGTCCTCTTCCCTGTAGGCCCGCACCTCAAAGGAATGCCCCTTTTTGTCCCTAAAAACCACCTACCCCCCCAGCATGGCCATACGCTCCTTGATGAGCTTCTCCACCACCGCAGGGTCGGCAATGGTGGAGATGTCCCCCAGTTCATCCGCCTTTCCCGCTGCAATCTTCTGGAGGATTCGCCTCATGATCTTGCCGCTTCGCGTCTTTGGCAGACCGTCCGCCCATTGGATCACGTCGATAGTTGCAATGGGCCCGATTTCCCCCCTCACCAGGTTGACCAATTCCTTTTTCAGGCCATCCGACGGCGAGGTCCCGGTGTTCAGGGTAACAAAGGCGTAGATGCCCTGCCCCTTCACCGCGTGAGGAAATCCCACCACCGCCGCCTCGGCCACGGAAGGATGAAGCACCAGGGCCGATTCCACCTCCGCCGTGCCCAGCCGGTGGCCGGATACATTAATGACGTCGTCAATGCGGCCGATAATCCAGTAGTATCCGTCTTCATCCCTCTTGGCCCCGTCCCCCGAGAAATACATTCCAGGCACCTGACTAAAGTAGGTCTCTATAAACCGTTCATGGTCTCCATACACGGTGCGCGCCATGCCGGGCCAGGGTCTCCGGATACAAAGCACCCCTTCCTGGTCCGGGTATAGGGCCTCTTCACCCGTATCGTCGAGAATCACCGGATCTACCCCAAAAAAGGGAAAGGAACAGGAACCCGGTTTGATGGGCGCGACCCCGGGAAGGGGGGTCAGCATGTGTCCGCCCGTCTCCGTCTGCCACCAGGTATCGATGATGGGGCACCAGTCCTTGCCCACGTAATGGTAGTACCAGCGCCAGGCCTCCGGGTTGATGGGCTCCCCCACGGATCCCAGCAGCTTGAGAGATGAAAGATCATGTCTTTCCACGGGTTCGCTCCCCTCTTTGGCCAAGGAACGAATCACGGTGGGTGCGGTATAGAATTTGTTCACCTGGTACCTGGCCACAATGTCCCAATACCGGTCCACGTCCGGATAGGTGGGGGCCCCTTCGAAGAGGACACTGGTCAGCCCGTTCGCCAGAGGGCCGTAAACGCCGTAAGTGTGCCCTGTGACCCATCCGATATCAGCGGTGCACCAGAAGACTTCATCATCTTTCAGATCAAAAACCAGGCGCGTGGTCATAGCCGCGTACAGGAGATACCCCCCATGGGTATGCACCACCCCTTTGGGTGTGCCCGTGCTCCCGCTGGTATAGAGGATGAACAGGGGATCTTCCGCATCCATGGGCTCCGGCGCCACATAGGAGGGAAGGGCCGGGTCGGACATGGCCTCATGGCCCCAGATATCCCGGCCCTGGACGAGCTCAGGCCTCAACCCGGCCCGCTCAAAGACCATGACCGTCTCCACAGGAGAATTCTTGAGGGCCCTGTCCACGGTCTCCTTGAGGGGAATCTTTTTGCCGGCCCGCAAGCCCCCGTCTACGGTGATCACGACCCGGGCGGCACAGTTCTTGATGCGATTTGAAAGGGCCTCAGCGCTGAACCCCCCGAACACGACGCTGTGAATCGCCCCGATCCGGGCGCAGGCCAACATGGCCACGGGCAATTCCAGGATCATGGGCATGTAAATGACCACCCGGTCTCCCTTGGCTACACCTCTGGCCCTTAAAAGGGCCGCCACTTTATTGACCTCATCATAGAGTTGGGAAAAACTCAGGGCCTTCCTGTCTTCGGGACTGTCTCCCTCCCAGTAGTAAGCGACCTTGTCTTTGAGTTTGTCCAGGTGGCGGTCCAGGCAGTTGTAACTGGCGTTGAGACGGCCCCCGCCGAACCATGCAATCTTGGCCTGTTCAAAGTCATATTGGAGGACAAAATCCCATTCCTTCTCCCAGGAGAGATATTTCTTGGCCTGTTCCGCCCAGAATCGGTCCGGGTCTTCAAGGGATTGTCGATAAAGGGCCTCATATTCCCCTTTGCCTTTTATGTATGCCTCTCTCCGATATTTCTCCAGGTGGGCGTCATACCATTTTGGTGTATCCGTCATGTCCTTCTCCTCCCTTTTGAGTCTCCTTTTCGGTCTACAGGCCTTTTCCCTCCATGGGGTTCAGGGCACCAGACTTTCTGCCATCCAGGATCCCGGACCGGCCTGGTGAACTTAAATACGGCAGGGCTCTTCCGTCTCGGGCTCGTCAAACCTCAGTTTCAGGGTAAGCACCTCCCCGTCAAAGGAGCTCCTCACCTTATAGGGCAGTTTTTTGAAAAGCCTGATCATACGCCGGTTATTGGGCGTGGTGTAGGCCACAAGCCCCTGAATGCCCTGCTCGCGGGCGGTCTCGGCGAGCTTTTCATGAATGATGGTTGAGAGCCCTTGGCCCTGCCATTCCTTGTTCACACTGTAAGCCACTTCGGCCATGTTGCTGGCCGGGTCCAGGAAGTAACACCCAACGGCAATGATCTCCTCAAACCCGGGGTCTCCGATGACCGCTACAATCGTCATATCGTGGATATAGTCCACCTGGGAAACCCCGGCCACCTCCTCGCGCACAAAGGAGGTCTTTTCATGCAGGAAGCGGTGGAGCACATCCTGACGGTCCAGGTTGTAGAAATGCTCCTGGATCTTACGCTCATCTGTAGGACTGGCGGGCCGAAAAAACACCCTCACCCCCTTGATGATCCTCGACACTTCGATCTTGAGGGGATACACGCTCCTGATGCTCTCGGCCAGGGTCCGCTCGCTGCCCAGCAGCCCCATTTCTTTGGCCTCATAAAAAAGCCGATCCCGGAAGCCGGGATGGGCGATACTGATCATGGCAATGGCCCGCTCCTGCAGGCTCTTTCCAAAGAGGTTCACCACGCCGTACTCGGTAACCACGTATTGGACATCACCGCGGGGGACCACCACGGGAACCTGGTCCAGGAGCGGTACAATCCGACTGCTCTTGCCGTCCAGGGTGGTGGAGGGGAGGAGGGTGATGTTTTTCCCCCCCGGCGACTGGCTTGCCCCCCTTACAAAATCCATAATCCCGATTACACCCGAAAAGTGGTTGTAAGGCAAGGCATCGGCCGCCACCTGGCCTGTAAGGTCCATGGCCATGGCCACATTGAGGGCCACCATTTTGGAATGTCTACCGATGACACTGGGATCATTGATGTAATCAGAGGGATGGAACTCGATACCGGGATTATCGTGGAGGAATTCATAGAGGTTGGTGGATCCTATGGCCCCGCTCGCCACCAGTTTGCCCTCGTTATACCCCTTTTTTCTATTGGTAATCACGCCCCTGGAAAAAAGCGCCATGATGCCGTCCGTGAGAAACTGGGTATGAACGCCCAGGTCATTTTTTTCCGAAAGGCCCAGAAACAGGGCTTGAGGGGTAGCCCCCAGGCTTATCTGCAGGGTGGAGCCGTCTTCGATCAACTTGGCCGCATGCCTGGCGATGGTGTGGGCCGATTCAAATTCCGGAGACCCCCCCACAGTAAGAATTTCCTCTTCCTGCTCCACAATCACGTCCACCTCGTTCACGTGGATAAAGCTCCTGCCCAGGACCCGGGGCATCTTGGGATTGACCTGGGCAATCACCAGGTCCGCTGACTGGGCCGCGGCCAAGGTCACATCTACGCTCACGCCCAGACTCATCCACCCGAAGTCATCAGGCTCGGACACCTGGACAAGGGCCACGTGGATGGGCAGTTGGCGGGACTTAAAGAGCAGAGGTATGGCGGAAAGGTTAATGGGTGTGATAAAGCGCTTGTTCCGCGACAAGGCCCGGGGCTTACCGGAACCCAGATAAAAGGACCGAATGTTAAGGCTCTTCCCCGAATCACGGTCGGCGATCAGGGAAAGGGGGGTGGTCTCGAGGCTGAGGATCCGGACAATTTCCAGATCAGTGAAATTGGAAGACTGGGAGGCCAACTCTTTGACCAGGCTCTGGGGTTCCCCGCAAAAGGAGCCCAGAAAGACTCTCTGCCCCCGCCTGATCCCGGCTATGGCCGCAGAGGCGCTCTTTCGCTTAGCCAGATATGCGTCAGGCCAATAGCCGCCTGCCTGCCTGCCTTGTTGCCCCATTGCGCCCTTCTACCCTTTATCTCCCCGGACGGGCCCTAGGGAAAAGGCCCGACCGGGCATCGTCGGCCCAGCGTTGCACCACCCCGCCTTATTATCGCACCAGGCTCTCCAGGAAAGTCACAATCTGTTTGGCATGGTCCATCTCGGTAAAATCACTCACGTTAACAATCGCCCCACCGCCGTTAAAGGAGTGCACCACGGTCCGGGCAATGACCTCCCCCTTTTGAGGATCACTGACCTGGACATGAGATGCCAGCTCATTGTAACAGTCTTGACAGCCTGTAAAGGTGTGATGATAACCCAAGTAGGACGCGAACACCACAATGTGGACCACCAGCCGCCTCTCAGATCCCTGAGGGCCTGCAAGCAGCCCTTTTTCTTTAAGCCCCTTGACCACTTCGAACTTGATCTTCTGAGGAATATAAGGGGCCGTGTCAAAGGTTCCTGCCTTGACTTCCCCCATCTCATAGAGGGATCCCTTGCCGACGCCCGCGTATTCTGTGGGCGCGGCGCCCTGACTTGGGCCGGTGGCGCATCCGCTTAGCAGGCCGGACATGGCCATTACAAACGCCAACCCCGCATAGAAGGCATATTTTCCTGTTTTCATGGTAACCTCCTCCCTGCGCCCGCAGGTCCCACGAGAAGCCCCTCGCTTCCCGTTCTCTTGTCGGCTTCTTTTCCAAAACCCCGGCCCTACCAAGATAAACACCTCCCCCTTTGGACCCGGGTTCTCTAACCTTTAAGATAGTGTCGAATGGCCTCTTCCACGTCCGGCGCCATGGCCACGCCACGCTCCTGAAGCCGTGCCTTGTATTTTTCAAAGGAACGAACATGCCTGACCGAGGACACAAGAATTTCCAGATACTGCTCCAGCCCCTGCTCCATCCGCCTCCGAAAGGCCTCCTTCTGGAGCAGGAAATTCTCCACCCCCTTGATGAGCCTCAAGTTCACGGGCCGGCAGACCAAGCGATAAAACACGAAACGCTGGAGCTGGCCGTCCTCCGGATCATCCCGCTCAATGGCCTCCTGGATGCGGTCCAGGTCCAGGCTGTCGCACACCTCCACCTCCAGATGTCGCTCTTTAAGGGCATCGAAAACAGCGGCCAGGGGCCTGGGCACACCACAGGTGTCCTCCGAATCCAGCACACAATCGCGGCTGCGCATGTAGACCACCACGTCCATATCCGAGGTATCCCCGGCCATCCCGAAGTTCAACGATCCCAGGAGATCAAAGGCCACCTCCATGCCCTGGTGCCGGATCTCACGGTAGATCCCCCTCAGTTCATTCATCAGCTGAAGGGTTTCAGGCGTCTCGTAACCCAGAAAAAAGGACTTTATCCGCTGGAGTTGACGGATGGGCCTGATGTGATGGGCCCTGGGAGCCTTCCCTCCCAATCTGACATAGCGCTTTTCATCCAGGAGGAGGGCTTCCATGCCTGATGGTCCCGGTTTGTAGTCCAGGATATCGTATATCCGGCCCCGGTCCAGTTGGCGCAGGGTGGCCACCCCCACCCCTTCCGGGCCCAGGATAAAGTCCAGGAAATACCCGCCCTCCCGAACCCTGGAAACCTCCACGGTGCGGCCGAAGTTGGAGGGATTGAAAAGGCAGGTCCCCTCGGCACGAATTCCGCCCCACTGCTCGTGTAAATGGCCTGAGAGGACCACTTTCACGTGGCCTTCATCCAGATAGTTTCGGACGCGCACACTCCCCATGTGGCCCCGGGCGGGCAGATAGTCCAAATATCCGAAAGGGGGCTGGTGAAGCATCAACAGATCAGGGTTCACCCTTCCAAAGGGATCCCCGGCCCCCAAGGCCGAGTCCCCTCTCCATTCCGGATAAGGGACCTGCAGATGATCCGGTATACCAGGGGTCTGAACATTGGCCCCCCCATACCCTGCAAGATGGACGCCTTCCACTTCCACGGTCTTGAGATGGAGGTCCCGGCGGCAGAGGGCCGTACCCTGGAGGTCCATATCATAGTTGCCGGGGAGCACATACACGGGCTTTTCCACCCCCACCAGTATCTGCTCAAGTTGGGTGTAGGCCTTTTTCAAATAGACCTCCGCCTTCCGGCAAAGCTCTAAATACTCCCGGGCCTGGTCCATAAGAAGGGGAGAGTTGCCTTCCTGGTAGAGTTTTTCAACAATCTCATAGAGGCTTTCCGGGCCATGGGGCCGATAACCCGCCAGGATCTGCTGAAGTTCCATGAACCGCCAGGCGGTCTGGTACCTATAGAAGGCCCGGGAGACGAGGTCACCCGCGATCAAATAGAGATCCGCGTCAGTCTCTTTGAGGACGGCGGCTAGGGATTTAAAGTCATGATGAACATCTGTAATGAAGACGATACGCACAAAAGGTTCTCCCAAAAAACCCATTCTTTCCATGGCCCCGACAGGGGTTCTCAAAATTTTATTCTATTACAAAATCTTTTTTGAAGCGAAACAAAAAAGCGGAACCCAATTAATACAATTTTGTATTTCAAGGTTTTATTTACTACAAAATTGCAATTTATATTTGAGGGTCTTTCCGCCACCAAAATATAAGTCTTTGATTTTCAAGTTTCTTTTTTTTGACGCCCGCCGTGGCATGAAGGTTGCTCTCTTTCCCTGAAAAATGGAAAGGAGATTCAGTCATGAACACGGGAGACACGGTTTTTGTCTTGATTTCAGCTGCCCTGGTCATGCTCATGACACCCGGATTGGCCCTCTTTTACGGGGGCATGGTGCGGGGGAAAAACGTCCTCGGCACCCTCATGCAGAGCTTTATTATCCTGGCCGTCATTACCCTGGAATGGGTCTTGTGGGGCTATTCCATGTCATTTGGACCGGACCTGGGAGGCCTTGTGGGCGGTTTAAGCTGGTTTGGTCTAAAAGGGGTGGGTATGGCGCCCAGTGCTGATTATGGAACGACCATCCCCCACCTGGCCTTTATGATTTTCCAGTGCATGTTTGCGGTGATCACCCCCGCCCTGATTACCGGGGCCTTTGCAGAACGCATCAAATTCAGTGCCTTTCTGGTCTTCTCCCTGCTCTGGGCCACCTTGGTTTACAACCCTCTGGCCCACTGGGTATGGGGCGTGGGAGGCTGGATGGGCCGTATGGGGGCCCTGGATTTTGCGGGGGGTACTGTGGTCCATATCAGCTCCGGTATCTCGGCCCTGGCTGCAGCCCTTTTGGTGGGGAAACGCCTTGGTTACGGCCGAACGGCCTATATCCCCCATAACCTGCCCATGACCATGACCGGAGCGGCCATCCTCTGGTTCGGGTGGTTCGGGTTCAATGCAGGCAGTGCCCTTGCCTGCAATGGACTCGCGGCAAATGCCTTTGTGGTTACCCACGTTGCCTCCTCCGTGGCCGCCCTCTCCTGGATGTTCATGGAATGGATCTTCCGGGGAAAACCCACCACCTTGGGTGTGGCAAGCGGCGCCGTGGCGGGCCTTGTGGCCATCACACCCGCTTCGGGATTCGTGGGCCCTGTTTCATCCATCCTCATAGGAGCCCTGGCAGGTATTATCTGCTATGGTGGTGTATTGCTAAAGACCCGGCTGGGTTACGATGATTCCCTGGATGTAGTGGGTATTCACGGGATCGGGGGAACCTGGGGGGCCCTGGCCACAGGCCTTTTTGCGAGTACCGCCGTCAATCCGGACGGGGCTGACGGCCTCTTTTTCGGCAATCCCGGTCAGCTCTTGATCCAGTTCGTTTCCGTCTTGGCCACCATGGTTTTCGCCTTTGTGATGACCGTGATTATTCTAAAGGTCATCGACCTGGTGATTGGACTGCGGGTCAGCGAGGAAGACGAGGTCAGAGGTATGGATATCAGTCTGCACAACGAGGCCGGTTATAACTTTTAAGGCGGCAACACCATCAAAAAGGAGCAAAAGCCATGAAGAAAGTAGAGGCCATCATCAAGCCCTTTAAGCTGGACGAGGTCAAAGAGGCCCTCTCCGCCATGGGAGTAAAAGGACTCACCGTCACAGAGGTCAAAGGATTCGGCCGTCAGCGGGGACATAAAGAGGTGTACCGGGGTGCCGAGTATCAGGTGGATTTTGTATCAAAGATCAAAATCGAGGTGGTTCTGGAGGCCGATCTTGTTCCCGAAGCGGTCAACGTCATCCAGGAAAAGGCCCGTACAGGTCAAATTGGAGACGGAAAGATCTTTATCCTGCCTGTTGAGGAAGTGATCCGTATCCGGACCGGAGAGACGGGCAACGAGGCCATATAAAATGCCGGCCAAAGCAAAAAGGGCCATGAAAAACACCAGGGAAGAAATCCGGGTTTCCTCCGCCCTGGAAGAGTTGAGAAGGTCCAGGGAGGATCTCTCCCGGGCCTTCTCCCAAGGATCCCTCGCCCATGCCTTTCAAGAGGCCCATACGGAGATAACGGACCAATATTTCCGGGCAAGTCTCCAGGAAAGCAAGGTGGGATGCCGGCTCTTCAAAAATAAGCATCCCTTCGCACTGGTGGCCCTGGGTGGGTATGGACGCGGAGAACTCTGTCTCCATTCAGACATCGACATCATGGTCCTCTTCAAGGGCTCCATACCCGCCGGCGCCAAAGAACTGGTGGAAGAGATCCTTTTCCCCCTCTGGGACATGGGCCTTGACTTGGGTTATGCCATCCGTTCCCTCAAAGACTGCCTGAACCTTTCCAAAAACGACTTCGAGGTCCTCACCTCCATGATGGACGGCCGTTTTCTATGCGGCGACTCCCCCCTGTTTTTATCCCTCTGTGAAGAGCTCCACAGCAAAGTGATCTCCAAGAGGGGCACCGCCTTCGGGAGATGGCTCAAAGACCAGGATCAAATCCGCATGGACAGGTTCGGGGATGCCAGCCACCTCCTTGAACCCCATCTCAAGGAGGGCATCGGCGGCCTGCGCGACTACCACCATATCCTGTGGCTGGCCAGGGCCTTTTTTCAACTCAAGGCCCCCAGAGACCTGGAGTACACAGGCAAGCTTTCCCACGACGAGTACCGGGACATGAGGGAGAATCTTAACCTCATCTGGCTGGTGAGAAATCATCTCCACCAACTTTCGGGCCGAAAGAACGACCGCCTGGGATTTGAATACCAGGAAAAGGTCGCCCACAGGCTGGGCTTTAAAGATGAAAAGCATGCCCTTGGGGTGGAGCAATTCATGGGGCGGCTCCATGCCTCCATGGCCGCTGTCAAATCCCTTCACCGGTCCTTTACGCACAGCCACATCCCCAAGGGTGCAGCCTCCAAAAAGGACCCAGGGCGCCGAGAGGTCCACAAAGGACTCCACGTGGCCCATGGAGAGCTCCATTTTGACTCGGCCACATCCATACTTTCCAATCCCCTTTTGTTGATAGAGGCCTTTTATCAGACTTGCGCCTTGGACCGCCCCCTCTCCCTGGAGGTCCGCCGGTTGATCCGGGAATTCCTCTTTCTGGGGGATGAGGGGTTCAGGCATTCCCAAGAGGCGGTCGAGCGCTTTCTGGCTCTCATAAACCATGAAAACGCCTTTGAGGGTCTTAATCAGATGTATGAGACAGGGTTTCTGGTGGCCTTCATTCCCGAATTCGGGCCTGTCAAAGACCGGGTCCAGTTTGACGCCTACCATATCTTCCCTGTGGGGAGGCACGTCCTGGAAACAGTGCGGCGCCTCAAAGGCCTGGCCGCTGAAAAAGAGATCTTGCTCCTGGACATCTTTTCCGACCTGGCGAACCCCGAACCCCTCTTGTTGGCCGCACTCTTTCACGATATTGGTAAGGTGGGGAAAAACCACGCCCTCAGGGCCATTCCCATTCTGGAAAACATCCTGAAGCGCTTCGCTTACCCCGGGAAGGAGGCGAAAGTGGTTTTGTCCCTGGTGCGCCACCACCTCCTGCTGGTGGAAACGGCCACCCGGAGAGACCTCAATGATGAAAAAGTCGTGGTCCAGTGTGCCCGTACCATAGGGGACGTGGAGCGACTCAAGATGCTCTACCTCCTCACCTGGGCCGACTCCAAGGCCACCGGTCCCAGGGCCTGGAGTGACTGGACGGCCAGTCTGGTTCAGGAACTCTTCTTCAAGTGTATGCACATCCTGCAGGGAGAAGAGCTGGCCACTCCGGGTGCCTCTCAAAGGGCCAGGGAAACCCAGTCCGAGGTGAGGGGGCTCCTTGCCACGGACCTGGAGGGCCGGGAGGTGGAGGATTTTTTTGCCATCATGTCCCCCCGCTATATCCTCAATACCCCTCCCCGGGACATGGCGCGGCATATCCTCGCGGCCCGGGAACTCAAACGGGGACCGGAGGAGCATCAAAAGGCCTTAACCTTCAGCCTGGAGTCCAGGGAAGATCTCACCGGTGGGTGCTGGGAGGTCACCTTCCTGGCCCTGGACCGGCCCGGGCTCTTTTCCGATGTTGCCGGCGTGCTGGCCTTGAACAACATCAATATCCTTGCTGCAGACATATACACCTGGGCGGACGGAACGGCCGTGGACATCTTTAAGGTCACCTCCCCTCTTGACCCCACCCGGACCCAAGAAACCTGGAAAAAGGTGACCAAAGACCTGGAAAAGACCTTTAAGGGGAAGCTTTCCCTCCCCTACCGGCTGGGCCAAAAATCCACGCCCTCCATTATTTCGAACGTCACCCCTCCTTCACGCCCTGCCCAGATCCATGTCGACAACGCCCATTCCGATTTTTTCACCCTTATCGAAGTCTTTGCCGATGACCGGATTGGGCTGCTTTATCTCATTACCCGAACCCTCTTTGATCTCCGGCTGGACATCCGCATCGCCAAAATCGCCACCAAGGGGGACCAGATCGCGGATGTCTTCTATGTGCGCGACCTGGAAGGACAAAAGGTGGAGGATAAGGAACAGGTGGAGGAAGTCAAGAAGGCCCTGCTCCATCAACTGCAGGTGGCGGAGGAGGGAGCTGGGGTTGGCCATTGGGGAACACATCCCTGGAAGTGATTTCCAGGCTCGGGGCAAGGGCCTCAATCAAAGCCATGACCTCGGGAGGGATCTGAAAGGACAGGACCCGGTTCCGGTCGTCCGGGATCCCGCCGCCGGAGGGAAGGCCGTTTTGAAAAAGCGGCAACTGGGGGTCGTTCACCGCTACGTAACGGGCCAGTTGTGTAAGCAGATTCACCTCAGCGGAAGAAGAAAGGGGCTGGTGGTCCACCATGGTACACCAGATCTCCCCCACCCCGTTTTCATAGGCCACCACCTCCACAACCCGGCTCTGCTGGGGCCAGTATGAGGTGGAAGACGTTTGGACCTCCCAGTAGGACAAAGACGGGTCTGTCTGATGAGGATGGGGGGTGATCTTATTCACATGCCCGTGTCCGACCAGGTGGAGTATCACGTTGGGAACCTTCTGCAAGGTGTCCACCAGGAGCGTCTTACAGGCCCCGGGACCGATACAAATAAATGAGTCCGGATCTTCGTCCTCGATGACGGCCACACCCGTGGAAGGATGATGGGACGCCACAATAGCCAGGTATCCATCCCTTTGGGCACGGTCGAGCTGACACTCAAGCCACCGGTATTGGGTTGCAGACATCCCCCCTTCGGCCGCTATGGGAGATTCGTCGGTATTCAAAAAAATGACCCGGATAGGCACCTCCCCGCCCTGGGCCGTCTTGATGTCCAGGGTGTAATACCCCATCTCCGGATCCACCCCGTCGGGAAACAGGGCATTACATTCGTCGTTATTGGGCAGAAATCCATGGCCCCCCGGCCGTGCCAGGGCCATGAGGCCCTGCATCCCCTGGAATTCCCGGTCCCGGTCTGGCGTAATCCTCACGCCGATCTCGGAAGGGTCGGCGTCGGAGGGACTGTGCTCGACCTGGTCAAAGGAAAAATTCGGGTCCATCTCGGCCCGCACCGCCTCCTTTCCATCCGTCAAGGCGAGCATCACCAGTTCCATGCTCAGGGGCTTGGAAAGCAGCCCGCCGATACCCGGCCCACCGATCATGTCGTAAAAGGCCTGGGGCGGGGTTGGTCCCCCCTCAAGGGTATTGATAATAAGGGTGGGCATGCCCAAGACATAGCCGAAAGGAGACTCGCTTCCAAGCCATACAGAACCATCAAAGAAGAAATTGTTCAAGGGGCTGGTCGAATGCTTCTGGCTGTCGACCCAGAAGTTTCCCATATGGAGTGCGTCGTGGTTCCCGATCAGCGTAAACCACGGCACCCTCCCTCCTGACGGGGTCCGCAGGCCCCGGGCGGGGAAATCCGCGTTTGAGTTCGGAAATCCTGGCCGGTCATAGGGGTCAAAGGCATCCTGGCTTCCAAAGCAACGCGCACCCAGGTTGCGACCATCATCGGTGAGGTTCAAGTCCCCCGTATCAGGCCGAATGAAGCCCCGGTCAGGGCCTTCCAAGATTTCAAAAAACCATTTAAACTCGATGCCGGATCCATTGTCTGCCCCGTCACCCAGGGAAAGGAGTTGATCAAAGACCCGGTCATAATTCTGCATCAGGCCGTTGGCCGTAAGAATGGTGGCGTTCCAAAGGTGGGGGGAGAGGTCCTCCTGGGGGGCATAGGCCCCCGTGAGCATCCCGAAGAGGATGCTTTGGGCATCAAAGAAATGGAGTCGGGCCGGGCTTTCTTCGTCCGCCACATGCTGATCCGTGGAAACAAACCAATAGGAAAGAGACCAGAAGGCCCCCTGCCCCTGCCCTGTGGATCCCGGAACGGGAAAGACCTTATGGGGCTCTCCCGGCCCCAGGTCCAATGCAAACCCGCCCGATACGGGTAGGGGAACCCAGGTCTGCTCCAGGGTGGTCTTCACCACCGGTTGAAGCCTGCGCTCTCCCCCTGAGGGACCGGTTCCCGGGGAATCACCCTCATTACTGCATCCCACCCAACAGAAGCACCACAGGACAAGGACAAAAGGGAGTAGCTTTTTCATGGGTGTCTCCTTTCCCACTCCTAATAGGATAAAGAAAAGAACCTGGCCCCGTTGCCGTAAAAAAGCTTCTTGCGGGCGGCCTCCGGCAGGTCATTGTCGCGACTCAATTGGACCACATCCTCATAAAAACGGTCACCCGAGTCTGTATTGCACATAATACGGTCCATGCGGTCTGAACCCATGGAGATGATGCGTTTCAGCTCCTCTTTTGAATCACCCTTCTCCAGGCCGATTTCCCCTATGCCCTTGCACAGGGGATCCTCAAGGGAGAAATGAAGGAGGGGACCGATCTGCCCGGGTTCCAAGTCCGGGGGTATGGAACGGGGATGAACCCCGGCGAGATAATGGCATGCCAGCCCGGCTTGGGCATGCCTTTTAATACAATTTCCCTTGGACTTAAGGCAGGCCTCCAGCCTGGAGACGGAATCCGCCCCTTCACAATAGGCCCACGAAACCACGGCGCACCCCGCTTCTTTGAGCCATTCAATGCGATGAGGCCGGTATCGCTCAATAAAATCAAGATGCACATGGCTGTCCAGAATCCTTTCCTTGCCCGACTTCTCTTTACCCCTTGGCACCATCTGAGACCCTATGTCTTTAGTTTCTTATACATGACCAGGGCATCCACAAAACCCAGCCGGGCATGTCGAAAAGCCCCGGGCAGAACACCGGCCACTTCAAAGCCCTCCCTTTTCCACAGGCGCACAGCCACCTCGTTTGTAGAGACCACCAGGTTGTACTGCATGGCTCGAAAGCCCCGCCTTAGGGCCTCACCCTGGGAATGCCTGCACATCTCTGAACCAATCCCTCTCCTCCTGGCCTTCTCTGCCACAATGTATCCGCAGTTACACACATGGGCCCCCAGGCCGGGCTGGTTGGGCTTTATGTAATAGGTGCCGAGGACCTGGTTCGTTTCATCCACCGCAACAAAGCTCGCAGAAGGCACCTCCACCCAGTAACGGTATGCCTCCTCCTCGGTGATATCAGGTGAGGAAGGGTAGGTTTCCCCGGCCCGGAAGACCGGCCCAATGATCTGCCATGTGGACGGCCAATCGGTCGGTTCGAATGCACGGATCTTGATCATGGAAAACGTCTTGGCTCCGCTGCCTTAATACAAAAAGACTTTACCGGGTCTTTTTTGTCAAGCCTTATACTCTGGTTTCCTCTTCCACGCCTTGTAATGACTCTCCCCTTGACCCACCGGGGCGATTTCTCTATAGTCTTTTACAGGAAATACCTCCTCTTCACAATTGCGCTTTTCAATGCAACTTGGACGAGGAGAACCGGCTGAACTATCGTCCATACTCCCCCACTTTCAGCGCAACTTGCGATCAGGAAAACATTTCTTGAAAAACCAAATCATAGAGGAGATTTTTGATGGCGAAAAAAACGAATATATCCTTAATCCATCCAGATGAAGCGAATGAAGAAGTGAAAACACTTTATGATCGCATAAACTCTCTTATGGGTCGGGTGGCGGCGCCTACTTGGCGTGCCCTTGCTCACAAGCCCGAATATCTCAAGATAGTGGTTGATAAATTCTCCTTCATATTAGGCGACACCAAATTAGATCTGCAATCCAAACTCATGGTCTACCTCACTGTTGCCATCATGAATAATTGCCCGACCTGCATTTACGCTTTCACGGGCCGATTAAAAGCCTTAGGCCTTACAGAGGAAGAGTTCATTGAGCTTTACAGCGTCATCGATGCGGCCTCATCAAATACGGCACTTGTTAACGCTGTCGGTATCACCCCCGAGCATCTGGATCAAATCATCCAAAAGGCGGAAGAACAGAAATGAAATGCCGTGCCCCTTTTTGCAGCAACTGTCTGAATCCCTTTCTTTTACTCCCATGGCTCGCCGCTCTTTCCATTTTATTCACGGCAGGTGCCGCTGCGGCCACGGGAAACTCCGGTCCGGAGGCTTCTCAGTCTCCCATGGAGCCGGCCGTGTATTCCAGTAACCATTTCGCCGTAGACCTCTACCACCGGCTCGGCAAGGAAAAGGCCGGGGAGAATCTC
>Ga0180432_10000639_pt1 | contig 58108 bp, 49 predicted proteins | sample SS_ome_10_FD_132414 | JGI IMG/M metagenome (GOLD analysis project Ga0180432, IMG submission 132414) | Hypersaline lake sediment archaeal communities from the Salton Sea, California, USA - SS_1_MS_2 metaG | ecosystem: Environmental > Aquatic > Non-marine Saline and Alkaline > Hypersaline >... | reverse complement strand
GGTCTGGTGCGTAGGTTGAGCAAGGTAGAGCGAAGTGGATGCTATCACTTGGGTTATAACTTTCTACTCAAAGCTGTTGCTGAGTCAATAGGATAGGCATATCGGCATATTGACAACCCGGGAGTGACGCAATATCATGAAGAACCTCGTGCCGTTTACGCTTGGCTTGAGTGGGGTGCAGGCGAGTGTTTGGCAGGCGCGCAAAGTGTATCTCTCGATGGGCGGGTTGGTTCAATGCACATGGCGGCGCATCTGAGAGTTCGCACCCCAGCGTTGGCGGTACCCGGATCCACTTGTCCAGAGGGGCTGCATTCTACCACGTCGTTTGCTATCTTCAGCCTGTGCCATTCAGCAAGCCCGGTTCCCTTAGCGTAGCCACGCTGGCATACCTTTCTGGTTTTTCAGGCATTGTGGCCTGTTCTGCTTAGTACTCAGTACACGTAGCCTGGACACTGGTATGGAGAGTCAGGCCGGAAGCAGGAGAAGACTGGCCCTGCCGCGGATGCGCTTGGGGCTTGCCCACATGCCGCCCCGGCTTTCGTTGCTGTTCTTGGCAATGCCTTTGCAGATTCTGGCTGAGGTGTTGTACTGGGTCTATGGACGCGGTGGGAATCTGTACATCATCGGACTGACTACTGCATTATGGCTAGCGTGGTTCGCGATCATCCTGCTGATATGCATTCCTGCTGTAGACGACTGGCTGCGGGGTTGGCTCAAGAAACTGCAGTGGATCGCAGCCATCGTGATTGCCATTGTTGCTCTCATTGGTATCGTCGAGCTTGTCGGCCTGCACTTGCTGGACACTGGTGCTGTCGAGCCTACTGAGCTGACCGAGCAGGTGACCAACTCCTTCAGGTACAACGATGCCACAGCCATCAGCCATCAGGCCAGCGAGGCCCTATTGAGGGGTGAGAACCCATACCTGGAGGCTGACATAGTGGCTGCGCTGGAGGCACTGAACCTTCCTCCTGACGCAGTGACGCCTCTGCAGCAAGGATACTTCGCCGACGTGTTCCCGTACCCGACTCCAGAGCAGTTAGATGAAATACTCAACCAGGCCAGGTCATCCGGTGAGAGCCCACCGCAGGAGTTCGAGTCCAAGGTCAGCTATCCGGCAGGGTCATTCCTTTTCCAGACCCCGTTCCTGGCCCTCGGGCTCAAGGACCTTAGAATATTCTATTTGATTTGCGCCCTGCTGGCAGCGGCCGTCATTGTCTGGTGCACCCCCGCCAGGCTGAGACTACTTGTGATAGCCGCCTTTCTGTCCAGCATCGTACTGTGGAACCTGATCGCTACCGGGACGACCGACACCTTGTACGTGCTATTCCTGTTGATAGCCTGGATCTTCCGCAGAAGGCTCTGGTTGTCGGCCCTGTGCATGGGGCTTGCTGTGGCAACGAAACAGATAGCCTGGGTCTACGTGCTCTTCTACGCGATACTCGTTCTCCGGGAAACGGGCTGGGCCAGGATGGCCAAAGCCCTGGCGATGACAGCAGTGGTCTTCTGTGCGGTGAATCTGCCCTTCGTCTTGGGAGCGCCCCAGAACTGGTTGGAGGGCGTCATGGCCCCTGTGGTCGATCCGATGTTCCCCAAGGGCGTTGGTCTGGTGACCTTCTCTCTTGCCGGGGTGCTGCCTTCCAACCCAATGGTGTTCATTATCATAGAGGTTGCAGTCCTCGCTCTCGCCGCGGGTTGGTACTACTTTTGTGGCTATCGGTATCCACAGTCCGGCCTGCTCCTGGCTGTGCTTCCCTTCTTCTTCGCTTGGCGCAGCTACTCCTGCTACTTCTACTTCGCCTCGCTGCTCGTGTTCGGTGCGGTTGCGGCCATCGAGTACTCTCCCGGCCGGAAGCAAGAGTCATCGCCTCATCTTCCGGTTGAGGCTGGGGCTTTTGTCACATGAGGCCATGACGCGCCGGGTCTGCTAGGAGACTGTCGGGGTTGCATGGCCTATGGGAGCAGCGGCGGCTTCGATCCTGCAGTCAGCTTGCGGCGTGATATAATTACATCCAGGCACGACGTGGAGGGAGAGAGTCATGGAGCAACTGGAGGGAGTCACCGTCAGGATGATGACCGACGCAGACATGTCGGCCATTGTGGAGATAGACAAGAGGATAGTGGGGCGGGCCAGGGTGTCGAGTTGGCCGCAGAAGGTGAGCAGCCACTTCAAGACGTACTATCCGCCTTTGTCCTTCGTGGCTGAGCGAGATACGAAGGTCATTGGGTTCATAATCGGGGTAATCATGGGAGCGGAGTATGGCTTGCCTCTGAGCGGGTGGATCAACATTATCGGCGTTGATCCCGGCTACCAGGGCCAGGGAGTAGCCAGGATGCTGACCGGTTCGTTCATTGAGGCATGCCGTCGCAGGGGAATAAAGGCAAGGCTCATGGTCAGGCAGAATGACGAGTCTTTGAAGAGGATGCTTGCCTCCCTGGGTTTTCGTCAGGGCGACCTGGTTGATTTCGTCAGGGGCTTCGGATAGAGCGGCTTGAACCGGCGCAAATATGCTTTCTTGTGCAGGCCTGGAGTCAGAGGGAGAGGATATTGAGTTCCTCTTCAAGAACTGCAAGGAAGTGGACCAAATCGCTGCCGTTAGGGACAGGAAATGGGAGTCGGTGATGGCCAAGATGGACGCTGCCCTGTCCAGGGGCAGGGAGAAGTACCTTCACGTGTCCGAGCGGGATGAAGCCCGGAACGGGGTTACAGGAGGCTGACAGCGATAGTCTCCAGAAGTCCGGCCGAAAAGCTGGCAAAGAATCACCAAAGGTCATCAACCTGTTGGCCGACCTGCATCATATGCAAAGGTTGATCGAGCCAGGAAAGGCTCTCCCACAGTAGGCTATCTGTGGGAGAGCCTTTCCTGGCTCGATAGCGGGGAGCATGGGGCTAACATCGCTCCTGGCGGAAAGCATTTGGCTGCAATCCGAGTAGCTCGTTGGGCTTTTCGGCCGGACTTCCAGGTGCAGGTGCGCGGTTCGGCCCGCGATTTGACGCGCACATCACTCTATTCAAGAGGGACTCGTCGCACCAGGGCCATGGCCGCCGTGGAGCAGGAGATGACGCACACCCCGCAGCCAAGGCATCTCTCCGCATCGATCACCGCGTGATCCTCGACTTCGATGGCACCCACCGGGCAGCGGTCGGCACAGGTGTAGCAGGCATTGCACAGCTCCTCGTCGGCACTTGCCATGAAGGGAGAGGACATGAATACGGGGGTGCCTGACTTGTGGCCATAGAACACAGCACAGCAGTCATCACAGCAGTTGCAGACGCACCCGTTGATGTTGAGGGTTGACACCAGTCCGTCCTCGTTACACTCCCGGAGCAGTTCCACCAGCTCTTCGTAGCTTATCTCCCGGGCAAGGCCGTGCTTGACTGTCCAGCGGCTCAGCGCTCCCGTGTGGATGCACGTATTCAGGATATGCTCACAATGGTTGCCCGGGTCAACCAGCCAGTGAGACAGGCGGCAGGGGCAGGGTGAAGTGCTCCAGTGTCCTGCCTCTCTCATGACTTCGGCCAGGTTCTCGGAGGGCTGGGCGTCTGCGGGCAGGGCTGCGGGCGCTGCCCATACCGGGGCAAAGGGGAAGCCAAGCTGACACAGCTTGCGAGATGACCATTCTTGGAGCACGTCGTACAGGGCCTTGCCCAGTTCCACAGTGTAGGGCCGGTTGATGTTTCCCCACAGTCCCGTCTCGACGAGCCCAGGGGCCGCACTGCCCACCACTTTGTAGACGGGGTCTGTTTCGGCCGGATCGTAGAATACGGTCCCCTTGTCGGCCATAGTCATCAGCATGTCGTGCAGCTTGTCTCTGTCCATGCCGGTCTTCTGGGACAGCTCATCGAGCGTCGCGCCTGTGAGCCGGATGTCCAGTGCCAGCTTGGCCTCCTGCGGCGTAAACTGCAACCGGAGCACCTTCATGAACGCGTCGGTTGTGGGTATGCCGACGGGGTCCTCGCTCTCCTCCATCTCGGCCAGTTCTTGGTAGACATCCTTCTCTGACATGGTGTACACCTCCTTTGAAGCCTGTGGCGAGCATTGGGAGATGCCCAGCAGCCGGCAGGCAGGGAGCCCTGGCGCTGGTTCGCAGAAGAATCACCCCCCGAATTGGCTCCCATTATACGGCCGGTGAAAGTGGGCTTCAAGTGGGCGCATTCTGTTCGACGGCAGCCGTCAGGCCTGACCCCGTGTGGGGTGGGCGAAGGCAGGGGTGGCGCTATAGGGTGAGTAGCTCGGCGGACATGGAGTCAAGGTCGACAATGACCACTGTCGCTGTTCCTGTGGTCCATCCCCCGCACTCGCCGGGGTTGACCACGAGGGGCGGACCCTGTCGGATGTCGATCTCGTGCGTGTGGCCGTAGACGATGAGGTCGTACGCGGACCTGGCAGCCAGAAGCTCTATGAACTTGGGCTGGTGCATCAGGACAAGTCTCTTGCCCTCCACGTCCATCTCCCGGTAATCGTCGTACAGGTCGCCGATGTCCTCAAACCGCCTCTTGAGGTAGAGCCTGTCACCGTCATTGTTGCCATACACACCTACGAGCCTACAGTTGAGGTCTTTGAACACGCTGGCGGTGAAACCCGAGATGAAATCGCCCGCGTGCAGAACCAGGCCGACGCTCTGCCGGTTGAAGACGTCAACAGCCCTGGCCACAAGGGGCAGGTTGTCATGGCTGTCGGACATGATACCTATTCTCACCGTTTGCCTCCTCAGAAAAGGATCGAGTCGCTGGTCATGGCTGCGTCCGCGTCAAGAAATCCCAGGCACCAGGACGAGCATCGGTTTCCGTCATGCCGTCCCGGGCTGAGGGCCAGGGGCGTTGGCGGTCGTTTGGAGTCCGGGGTTTATGCTCAGCGCTGTCTTGGTGCCGTCCCGGGAGCGGTAGTACCGGTTCACGTTCCTGATCGCCTTGGCCGCTCTCTCGATGGTGGGATACGTGGGCACTCCCTCCTTGGCAAGCTGGCTCTCGACGTCCAGTCGCCTGGGCTCCTCCGATCCCGGAGGCAGGACGGCGATGACAGGCTTGCCCTGGATCTTGCTCAAGCTGGCTATGAGGCTGTTCATCCGGCTCACCTTGTCTGCCGGCTGGAACTTGGACAGTATGTCCACGTTCTCGTAGACCACCAGTATGTCGATACTGGGATCGGTGACCACGATTTCAAGTGTCTGGCGGAAGCCGTCGACGTTACCTGATATCCGGTTGATGTCCACGGGGTTGCCCAGTACGCTGCCCACCTGCCCCAGCAGCTCCAGGAGACTTGCTGTGCTTCCGGCTGTGAGGGCTGGCACGGGCACGCCAACCAGGGCGCAGGTATCTGCTGTTAACACCGCCTCGCCACCCCCGCCGTCGGTAAGCCCGCATACTATGCCCGTATTGCTCCCCTTGAGGCTCTCCACGGACTGAAACAGCAGCAAGGTGTCGGCCAGCTCTTCAAGGCCGTCGACCTCGACGGCCCCGGCCTGCCGCAATGCCCCCGACCAGACGCTGGCAGGGCATGCCAGTGCACCTGTGTGGGATGCAGTAGCCCTCCATCCGGCCTCTGTTCTGCCCCCCTTCCACACGACCACCGGTTTCCTCTGTGAGGCCAGCTTCATTACGTCTATCAGCCGCCGGCTGTCATCCGGGCCTTCCAGGTACAGGCCGACGATGCGGGTCTTGGGGTCAAGGGCCAGGTACTCCAGGTACTCGGCGCTGTCCAGGTCGGCGCCGTTGCCCATGCTGACTATCTTGCTGAAATACATTCCCCGCGTCGATCCGATCTCCAGCATCTTTCCCGCGTGGCCGCCGCTCTGGGAGATGTACCCGATCGTGCCCACTGTGACGGGCGGTATCCAGGGCCCGAAGGGCACGCCGCCCTCGGGGCAGTAGATGCCGAAGCAGTTGGGGCCTATGATCCTGAATCCTCCCTGCCGTGCCTTCCTCACCATCGCCCTCTCGACTTCGGCCCATTTGGGGTCGCCGGTCTCCCTGAAGCCCGCTGTGAAGAACTGTATGGCTTTGACCTGCTTGGCGGCGCAGTCGTCAAGCAGGTCCAGCACAGCCTCGCGTGGTATGCAGGAGACTACCAGGTCAACCGGTCCTGGGACCGATCGGAGGTCGGGGTATATCGCCATACCGAAGACCTCTCCACCATTGCGGCCCACGGCGTAGGCGCTGCCTTTGAACTCCTTGCACAGGAAGCTCCTGAACCATATAGAGCCCATCTTGCCCGGGTCAGCGGAGACCCCGGCCACGGCCACTGATCTGGGATAGAATATGTTGTCTATTTCGGTATACTTGTCCTGTCGCAGTCCAGCAGTCACAAGTCAACTCCTTCAAGTCTCGCCTGTCCTGGCCATCGACCTGCCGCGCTGCCTGGATGTGAGCATGGCGGTTGCCTGTATGCTGTCCTCTTGGGAGAGACGCTGGGGTGTGCGCTGCTCCCGTGGGGCGGAGGCGATGGCCAGCAGAAGTCTAGCACCGACCGCCTGTGCTCGCAAGTTGGAGCCCTCCGGGGAATGGCAGCAGCGCAACCGAATGACGAGTACCGGAGCCTGGTCTCCAATGCAGTGAGCCGGGTAGCGCGCCCGACGTCGGGCGCGCTACCCAACCCACCGCTCTCCCGGCATCCGTTGTCATACATCATTGTGCCTCCAACAAGAAACATAACGATTCTGAGTAGCGATGTATCCCGATTCATCGGGACAAGCGGGACGAAGGGCCTACGCGTGTTGCAGGCAGGCGCAACGGGGTCCGCCGAGGCTGCGGCGCGGCCCAGTCCTCTCCCTTCCCCTGGCGGGAGGAAGTTAGAGGGAGGGGGACACCACAAGCGTGCCCCCTATCCCACCAGCGCTGATGCATCGGGACCGGGTCCCGGCGAATCGGGACAAAAAAGAAGGGCGGGCTGTCCGCCGCGGGTGCAGTCGCCGTCGTCACATTGGGCGCCCGTACTCGCAGGCCATTCTCAACCCCCATCAAAATGAGGACATTGGCCCATGAGACTGTGAATTGCTATAATCCGTTCAACGAAGCTGGAGGCATAGAAGGGAGCGTTCTGTGGCACTGGCCAGGGTGTACTCAGCGGCTACAGTAGGCCTTGAGGGCCAACTGGTTGAGGTGGAGGTGGATATCTCCGGTGGAATGCCCCACATGATCATCGTCGGCCTCCCTGATACGGCAGTGCAAGAGGCAAGGGAGCGCGTACGGGCAGCTATACGCAACTCGGGGCTGGTGTTTCCCACCAGGCGCAAGACGATAAACCTGGCGCCGGCCGACCTCAAAAAGGAGGGTCCGGTATATGACCTCCCTATTGCCGTGGGGCTCCTGCTCTGCTCCGAGCAGATCGCCGTCGACGTCAGTGACATGCTCTTCCTGGGAGAGCTTTCCCTGGATGGGACCCTGCGCCATACTCCGGGGATACTCCCTATGGTCGCCTTGGCGCGTGACAAGGGTCTGAAGACCGTCATAGTGCCGCCCTGCGACGCTAGGGAGGCGGCCCTGGTGGAGGGTGTCACAGTGATCCCTGTAGCCTCACTGGCGGAGCTGGTGGGCCACTTCCGCGGCGAAAGCCCCATTCCTGAGTACGTGCCCGGGCCGGCGGATACCCATCGGGTGCCCGTGTGGCATGAGGTTGACCTGACACACATCAAGGGGCAGGAGCATGCCAAGAGGGCGCTGGAGGTGGCGGCGGCCGGTGGTCACAACCTCATAATGAGCGGCCCGCCCGGCAGCGGGAAGACCATGTTGGCCAGGGCTCTTCCCACCATCCTGCCCAAGATGACTATGGACGAGTCCCTGGAGGTCACCAGGATATACAGTGTTACCGGGCTTCTGCCTTCCGATACCCCTCTCATAGCACAGCGGCCTTTCCGGTCTCCGCACTACACTATTTCGCAGGCTGGACTGGTGGGGGGTGGCAGATCGCCCAGGGCCGGTGAGATCAGCCTGGCCCACAGGGGCGTGCTGTTCTTGGATGAGTTCCCCGAGTTCGGCCACAGCACCCTGGAGGTGCTGAGGCAACCGATGGAGGACAAGGCTGTGACCATCAGCCGGGCACAGGGGAGCCTGACCTTTCCCGCCAACTTCATGCTTGTCGGTGCAATGAATCCATGCCCTTGTGGCTTTCTCGGCGATACGCTTAAGGAGTGCCGCTGTACTGCGGCGGAGGTTACCCGCTACCAGAAGAGGATCAGCGGCCCCCTGCTGGACCGGATCGACATCTTCGTCGAGGTCCCGCGGCTGGAGTATGAGAAGCTGTCCGAGGAGGTATGCGGTGAGGCGTCGGAGGCGGTGAGGGGGAGGGTGGAGAGGGCCAGGGAGGTCCAGTGGGGCCGCTTCGAGGGTACCACGCTGGTGTGCAATGCCGACATGACGCCCGTGGAGATCAGGGACCATTGCCGGATGGAGTCCTCGGGCCAGGGGCTGCTGAAGATGGCCATGAAGCAGATGTCGCTCTCGGCTCGGGCTTTCCACCGTGTTCTGAAGCTCGCCCGCACCATCGCCGACCTGGAGAGTGCCCAGGTCATCGAGGCCCATCATCTAGCCGAGGCCTTGCAGTACAGGGGGAGGACGCTGGGCTGAGAGGGGCCGGGGACGATGCTGCATTGTGGCGATCCTCGTGGCCTGCCCGGGCGATTCACCCACAGGCTGGGACGGCTTGGGGGTGGGACCCACGCATGAGGGTGGGGTTGGTTCGTCTATCACACTTGCTACCTGGTACAGTGTCCCTGAAACGAGTCAACAATGGAGTCCCCCGTGTCATTCCGTGCTTGACACGGAATCTAGGGGGCGATGGTGGGGAGGTCCCCACGACACAGGCGATTCTCTTCCTTCGTGGTGCCGTCGGCAGGCGGCATGAGGGATTCCTGCGAAAGCAGGAATCTAGAGGTCGGGGCAGGCCGGGCTGGAAGCCCCTACCTACGTAAGCGCAGGTTGCTGGGGCCGCACGCGATTGCTGGGGACATGGTGGACACGGGCATTGATGGTGCAGGAGGTCGCAGATAGATACGCGTAGATTCTTCGCCTGCGGCTCAGAATGACAACGAAAGGGAGGTTGTTCCCGTCATTCTGAGGGAGCAAAGCGACCGAAGAATCTACGCACACTGCACGCGGGCGCAAGGGGGGTCCACGTGTGGCTAAGCGGCGAACCAGTCCTCCCTCCCCTGGTGGGAGGGAGTTAGAGGGAGGGGGCCACCCTCATCCTGGCCCTCACCCGCCTGTCCCGATAAATCGGGATGAATCGGGATCAAGTCCCGACGCATCGGCACGGGTGAGAGGGAATTGTCCACTGCGGGCTCGGGAGGGGGGCCCCTTTCCTGATATAGAGTTGCGAGGTGGATGCTGATGCCACAGACCATATTGCTGGTTAACACCAACATCGTGCAGCCGCCGGTAAGCCCGGTCGGCCTGGAGTACGTCGGGGAATCTCTGGTGGAGGCCGGCCTGCCCGTCGAAGTTCTCGACCTGGCTTTCGAACCGGACTGGCGGTATGCGTTGAACAGGGCGCTGAGGAGCAGCGACCCCGTCGCCGTCGGTCTGGCGGTGCGCAACACAGACGACTCATCCTTCCTCAGCCGCAGGTCCTTCCTGCCCTGGATTCGGGACGTGGTCTCCGAGGTGCGAAGGTTGACCTCTGCGTGCATCGTGCTGGGAGGTGTTGGCTTCTCTATCACGCCCGAAGCGGTGCTTGACTTCACCAAAGCCGATGTGGGCATCGCCGGTGATGGGGAAGAAGCCACCGCCTCCCTGCTGAGGTGCCTCATGAACGGGGAGGACTACAGCCACCTTCCCAACCTGGTCCACTGGCGGGACGGGACCGTGGTCTCCAATCCCAGGGCCAACGTCGACCTCCGGCAACTGCCGGGCCCCCGGCGCAGGCTCTTCGACAACAGGAAGTATGAGCAGACAGGGGCAATGGTGGGCGTAGAGACGAAGAGGGGATGCCCGCAACGCTGCATCTACTGTGCTGACCCCCTGAGCAAGGGCAGAGAGGTCCGGCTGCGTCCCCCGCAGATGGTGGCAGATGAGTTCCGGGACCTGGTTGACCAGGGCGTGTCGTGGTTCCATTTGTGTGACAGTGAGTTCAATATTCCGATCGAGCATGCCAGGGACGTGTGCCGTGCCATGGTGGATAGCGGTCTGGGTGACAGGGTGAGATGGTACACCTACTGCTCGCCCGCACCCTTCGACAGGGAGCTGGCCGGGTTGATGAAGAGTGCCGGTTGCGCCGGGATCAACTTTGGCGCCGACTCCCTTGACGACGGCCAGTTGCGGAGGCTTGGCCGCGCCCATAGCAGCGCCGACATCGGGCAACTGGTCCGGGTCCTGAAGGACGAGGGGTTGAACTACATGTTCGACCTGCTGGTGGGTGGCCCCGGTGAGACAGTGGACACGGTGAGGGCGACGATCGATGGTGTGAGACGACTGAATGTACCCCTGGTTGGCATAAGTGCCGGCATCCGGGTCTATCGGGGGACGCCGCTGGGGGACGACCTGGCCAACAGCTCTCTACGAGGGGGCCTGGAGTCAGGGGAAGGTGGTGAGCAGGGGGAGATGCTCTTCTACCTGTCGCCGGAGCTGGGTGATGACGTTTCGGGGTTGATAGCCGACCTCGCCGATGGTGACCAGCGGTTTCTGCTCCTGTCCGCCCCGGCCGAAGAGGGAAGCTACAACTATGCCGGGGACGACATGCTGTGCCGGTTGATACGGGAAGGGGCCCGGGGTGCGTACTGGGACATCCTCCGGCAACACAGAAGCCGTCTGCCGTGAGGGAGGCCGGGGCTCGCGGACTGGCCTGGCGACCCAAGACCACAAGTCGTCTGATCATAGCTGGTACTGAGGGCAGGCGCATCCCAGTTGCGCTGGCTATCTATTGGGGCTTTCACCTCGTCGTGTGCGGGACTGCCTGTAATGGCCTATGATGGAGGCAAATGCAATCGACCTCTCTATCCCTTTTCTCTGCCCTGCCAACTGGATCAGCAGCGATAGGGTAGGATGGGTCTGGCCTGCCCGGCAGGGGCTGGGAGTCTTTGCCCTGCGATGGCTGTGCAGGCGACGGCTTCTATTTATCCGGTGAATCACCACGGGTGGTGGAACCGGTGATCTTGTGCCTTCTCAACACCGCCTCGACACGCGCCAGCAGCTCATCGAGACCAAAGGGTTTGACGACGTAATCATCGGCCCCGGTCTCGAAGCCTCGGACCATGGACTCGAGTTCCCCTTTTGCGGTCAACATGATGATGGGCACGCTGGAGAACTCCCTGGCCCGTTGACAGACCGTGAATCCATCCATTCCTGGCATGATAAGGTCAAGGAGCAGGAGGTCGGGTTCCTCGTCCTCGAGGAGCCGAAGGCCGGTCTTGCCATCCGGTGCCGTGATGACGCGATAGCCCTCCATTTCGAGGTCGCGTTTCATCAGCTTGAGCAGGCTCGCATCGTCATCGACAATCAGTATAAGTGCCCCGGCGCTGGCTGGCCGCCGCGCTTCGTTGTTCATCGCCTCACCTCATCAGGCTCATGTGGCCGAGAGACTGCAGGCACGAAGGTACTACGCCTATTCAGAGAGACCGCCGACCTACGATTCAGGATCACCAAGCGCCTCCAGTCGCAACGACCGACCTCGTGCCGTCGAAATCACCCGCCGACTCCTATTATACGAGTCCGATATCACAACCGCATCACAAAAGGGCCAGTGTTATCACGAAATTCTACCGGATGGGAGCCAACACTCCCTGGCGAAGGCGGACTGGCATCGGCGGACTGTTGCTCAGGGTATGCGGGGCTTTCGCATCAGTGTGGCCGCGGGGCAAAGCCTCCTGATTGTCTGCTAGGCTCTTATCTCTTATGCTCTGACGTTATTTCCAGCACATCGTCAAGGCTCGCTTCTTGCTGGCACAGACGTTTTCCACTATACTTTGTGCAAATCTGATGAGCGGGGTGGAACCATGGACTCTTTCGTCGACTTCATGAAAGATGAGGGCAAGAATATTCTGGTCATCATCGCCATCGCGGTGGCCATATGGTTCCTGTTGCGCCACTTCCTGCCCCCTATCGTGAGGAAGGTGGTGACGGCGCGGATGCGCGGCATAAACGAGGAGGACGTCCAGCAGAGAGTAGACACGCTGTCAAGCGTTCTGGTCAAGACGGGGACGTTTCTCATTCTGGTGGTGGCATTGTTCATGGTCCTGGACAACTCCGGCATTGACATCACGCCTGCTCTGGCCGGCTTGGGTATCGCCGGTATTGCTGTTGGTTTCGGTGCTCAGAGCCTGGTCAAGGACTTCCTCGCTGGCATATTCATCCTGCTGGAGAACCAGTACTGCGTGGGCGACTGGGTCCAGATAGCCGGGGTGTCGGGCACTGTGCAGGAGATAAACCTGAGAAGGACCGTCCTGCGAGACTTCGATGGCACTGAGCACAGCATACCCAACGGTGACATCAGCGTAGCCAGCAACTATACCAAGGAGTGGGCCAGGGTGAACATGGTGGTGAGCGTAGGCTATGGGGAGAACCTTGACCATGTGACCGAGGTCATCAACCGGGTTGGCAGAGAGCTGGCGGAAGACCCGCATTGGGGTGAACTGATGCTGACCCCGCCGAAGGTCTTGCGCGTGGACGAATTCGGTGACCACGGCATAGCCATCCGGATACTGGGGGATACCAAGGCCACGTGGCAGTGGACTATCATGGGTGAGATGAGGTCCAGGCTGAAGAGAGCTTTCGATGAGGAAGATATAGAGATCCCGTGGCCCCACACCAAGGTCTACTTCGGTGAGCCACTGGAGCACAGACAGGCTGTAGAGGCCAAGGCGGCCCCGAGACCGGCAAGGAGACTGCCCCACCATGAGACCCGGCCCGGTCCGGAGCCAAGACCGGACACCGCTAATTTCGACGCTGGCGATTGACGCTAGAGGGATAGAGTGAATGCAGTGACAGGTGACGAGCTGAGAAGTGCCTTTCTGCGGTTCTTCGAAGAGAAAGGCCATACCGTCATACCCAGTTCATCGCTGGTGCCCCGCGACGACCCGACGCTGCTGCTGACCAGCGCCGGCATGGTGCAGATCAAGCCGTATTTCCTGGGACTGGCGACTCCTCCCAACACGCGCCTGGCCTCGTGTCAGAAGTGCTTCCGCACCAGTGACATCGACTCGGTGGGGGATAGTACGCATCTCACTTTCTTCGAGATGCTGGGCAATTTCAGTGTCGGCGACTACTTCAAGAAGGAAGCCATTGAGTGGGCCTGGGAGTTCGTTACACGGCGGCTGAAGCTGCCTGTGGAGCGGCTGTGGATAACCGTGTTCCTGGATGACGATGAGGCGGAAGCGCGCTGGCGGGAGATTGGCGTCAGCCCGGAGCGAATTGTCAGGCTGGGGGAAGAGGACAACTTCTGGGGTCCGGCGGGAGAGTCGGGCCCATGCGGCCCCTGCAGCGAGATTCTCTACGACTTCGGCGAAGAGTACGGCTGCGGCAGGCCGGACTGCGGCCCGGCGTGTGACTGCGAGCGGTTCTCCGAGATATGGAACCTGGTATTCACGCAGTATGACCAGGCCCGTGACGGCACGCGGACACCCCTGCCGAAGCCGAACATCGATACGGGAATGGGGCTGGAGCGGGTGGCCGCGGTCATGCAAGGGAAGCGGTCCGTCTACGAGGCTGATCTTCTGGCACCGGTTGTAGAGGTAGTGTGTGAGGCCACCGGCATGTCCTATGGCCGAGATGATGCCTCTGACAGGGCGATCAGGATAGTCGCTGAGCACGGACGGGCTGCGGCGTTCCTTATTGCCGATGGTGTGGTCCCGGGCAATGAGGGCAGGGGGTATGTGCTCCGAAGGGTACTGCGCCGGGCGGCCCTGTTCGGCAGGAAGCTGGGTGTGGAAGGCCCGTTCCTGACCGAAGTGGCGCAGAGGGTCGTTGACAGGATGGGGCACACCTACGCTGAGCTGAGCATGCATGCCGGGCTGGTGCGGAACATGGTAGCCGTTGAGGAGGAGAGGTTTGGACAGGTCCTGGACACCGGTCTGAACTGGCTTGACCGCATGATGGAGCGGGCCAGTGCGCGGAACAGTTCCACCATAGACGGCTGGGACATGTTCACGCTCTACGATACCTATGGCTTCCCCAAGGAGCTGACCGCGGAGATAGCCTCCGAGCGCGGCTTCTCGGTCGACCTGGAGGGCTTCGAGGTCGAGATGGACAAGCAGCGGGAAAGGGCGAGAGCGGCGCACAAGTTCGCGCTGGGTGACACTGCTTCCCTGGATGCCTATGAACAGATGGGCCGCGTGCCCACTCTCTTCACGGGATATGAGCACTGGAAACAGCAGTCCGTCGTTTCAGGACTGCTGGTGGCTGGCAGCCAGGTGGAGTCCGCCTCCGAGGGCGAAGATGTGGAGGTAGTCCTGCGGGAGACGCCTTTCTACGGGGACATGGGTGGCCAGGTCGGGGACACGGGCTGGATCAGGGGCCCCGACGGGCAGGTGGAGGTGGCGCAGACCGTCAGACCGCTGCCGGAGTTGATAGTGCACAAGGGGAGGGTGTCGGGGGGGCGTGTCAGCGTCGGGGATGGCGTCAGCGCTGAAGTCGACTTCGAGCGCCGGCTGGATATTGCCAGGAACCATACGGCCACGCACTTGCTGCAGGCAGCCCTGCGCATGGTCCTCGGCGACCACGTCAGGCAGTCAGGGTCCCTGGTAGCCCCCGAGAGGTTCCGGTTTGACTTCACTCACCCCGGGGCCTTGAGCAAAGAGGAGTTGCTGCGAGTTGAGCACACGGTCAACGAGCGGATCAGGCAGGACCTGCCCGTGGCGGCCAGGACGGTTGCCTACCGTGATGCCGTGGACAGAGGCGCTATTGCCATCTTTGGTGAGAAGTATGGGGACGAAGTGCGGATGGTGCAGGTAGGTGAGCCTCCTTTCAGCATCGAGCTCTGCGGGGGTACCCACGTGGGCGCAACCGGAGAGATAGGCCTGTTTCACATAACTTCTGAGAGCAGCATCGGCAGCGGGTTGCGACGCATCGAGGCGGTGACGGGGAGGGGAGCGGAGATGCTTGTGGAGCAGCGTCTTTCGGCCCTGGATGAGGTCGCCGAGGTGCTGGAGACATCCGCTGATTTGGTGCAGAGTAAGCTGTCGTCGCTGCTGGCCGAACTGGAAAGGGAGCGGAAGCGGGCATCTGCCCTGGAGCGGGAGTTGGCCAGGGGCGCAGCAGATTCCCTGCTGGGGCAGGTCGAGACCATAGACGGGGTCAGGGTACTGGCTGCGGCCGTGCCTGCCACCAGCCAGGACGTGATGCGGGAGCTGGGTGACCAGTTGAAGGGCCGCATAGATAGCGGGGTGATCGTTCTTGGTGCGCGTCTTGGCGAGAGACTGGCCTTCGTGGTCATGGTGACCTCTGACCTGGTGGACAGGGGACTGAACGCTGGAAACATAGCGAAGGCGGTGGGGAAGGCGGCCGGGGGCGGGGGTGGCGGCAGGCCGGACCTGGGACAGGCGAGTGGCAAGGACGTCGGCAAGCTTGACAGTGCACTGTCACTGGTGAAGGGCCTGGTCTCGATTTGACCGGACTGGCAGCAGGGAGGGGTGCTGGAGTCCCGGGTACAGGAGTAGACATAATCGTCATGCGGATCATGGGCCTCGACATTGGAGAGAAGTGGATAGGCATGGCCATGAGCGATCCCACGGAGACGTTGGCCACGCCGCTGAGCAGGATAGCATCGGGTGACACCGCTGGGGCTATAGAAGCTATCGTTAGCCTGGCGCAAGAGCATGGCGTTGGCCGCATTGTCGCCGGGATGCCTTACACGCTGAGCGGTGCTGTGGGGCCCCAGGCGCAGAGCGTTGAGGCATTCCTCCAGGCACTCGCCGACAGTACCACAATACCTGTGGAGGGGTGGGATGAGCGGTTCTCCACCTCCACCGCCCTGGAAAGGATGAGGGAGGCAGGCGTGAGCAGGGAACATATGAAGGAGCGTGTTGATGCCGCCGCCGCCGCCGTCATCCTGCAGGACTACCTGGACAGCGCCCGTTCGGCCTGAGTCTTCTGACCGGTTGTGGCTCAAATGAGCAAGACTGTAGCCCTCATAGGGTATCCCGTGGGCCATTCTGTGTCTCCCGCGATGCAGCAGGCGGCCTTCGATCACTGTGGGCTTGATGTCCGATATGAGAGGTGGGAGACCCCCCTGGATCGCCTGGCTGTGGCGTTTGCCGATCTCCGCCGTCCAGAAGTCCTCGGGGCGAATGTGACCATACCCCTCAAGGAGTATGCTGTGCCGTTCCTTGACAGGGTGGACGCTGCTGCGAAGAGGATTGGGGCTGTGAACACCATAGTGAACGATTACGGCAGCCTGACCGGCTACAACACCGATGCTTCCGGCTTCATGAGGGCATTGAAGGAGGAGGGGATGTTCGACACGGAAGGCAGGTGTGGTGTGGTACTCGGGGCGGGTGGAGTGGCCAGGGCGGTCGCTTTCGCACTGGCTGACTCAGGCATCGAGAGCCTCCTTATCGTCAACCGGAGCATGGACAGGGCCGTGGAGCTGGCCTCCGCCCTCGGGCAGGCTGTCCCCAAGGGGCCTGCCGTGACTGCGATGCCTCTGGAGAAGGCCAGGGTGGAGAATGCCTTCCGTGCTTGTCATCTGATAGTGAACTGTACGTCTCTGGGCATGAAGGGCAGCCCGACGGAGGGTCGGAGTCCTCTATCGGCGGAGCATATTCCGAGGGATGCTCTGGTCTTCGATTTGGTATATAATCCTATCGAGACTCCGCTTCTGGTTGAGGCAAGGAAGGCAGGGGCTGGGGTGGTTGGAGGTTTGGCGATGTTGGTGTACCAGGGCGCGGAATCCTTTCGACTCTGGGTTGACAGAGACCCTCCGGTCGACGTGATGCTTCAGCATGCCCGCCTGGCCCTGCAGTAGGAGAACCATTTGTCGAAAGAGCACAAGCTGGCTCCAGTGTACAAAGCGAAGTATCTGGAAGCCCAGATAGTCAAGGGCAGACTCGAGAGCGAGGGCATACCGGCTATTCTCCAGTACGAGAGCGCCGGGTTGGTGTACGGACTGACTGCAGACGGTCTGGGGGAGACCACGGTGCTGGTGCCGGAGGAACTGGCTGATGACGCCAGGCTCATCCTGGACTCACCGGTTGTACAAGCCGACGATTACACTGAGTGAACAGGGGCGATGAGCGAGTTCAGATTCCTCACTGCTGGCGAGTCCCACGGCAGGGCCCTGACCGTCATAGTTGAAGGCCTGCCTGCGGGTCTGCCGCTGGATGAGGGATACATAGCGTCGGACCTGGCAAGACGTCAGGCCGGGTACGGGCGCGGCCCCCGAATGGCCATAGAGCAGGACACCGCCGAGATACTGTCCGGTGTACGTCACGGCATGACCATAGGCAGTCCTCTTTCTATGCTGATACAGAATCGCGACTGGGAGAACTGGCGTGATGTGATGGGAACGGCCGCCACGAATGACCAGGGGGCAGAGGTCCTGACGCGGCCCCGTCCCGGCCACGCTGATCTGGCCGGAGTGCTGAAGTACGGATTGCAGGACATCCGGCCGGTGCTGGAGCGGTCCAGCGCTCGCGAGACAGCCGCCAGGGTGGCTGCCGGGGCGGTGGCCCGGAGGCTGGCGGAGCAGTTCGGGATCACCCTGCGCAGCCATACGCTGTCAATCGGTCATGAGTTTGCCCGGGAAAACAGGAGGGTGGACTGGGAGCAGGTGGAGGCGTCTCCGGTCCGGTGCGCGGACGCCAGCGCCGAGAAGGACATGATGGCTGCTATAGATGAGGCGGCTGCCGTGGGTGATACCCTTGGCGGGGTATTCGAGGTGGTGGCTACGGGCGTGCCGGTGGGGCTTGGCAGTCACGTCCACTGGGACCGGCGTCTGGATGGCAGGATAGCTCAGGCCATGATGAGCGTTAACTCGGTCAAGGGCGTGGAGATCGGTGCTGCCTTTGAGATTTCCTCTTTGCTGGGGTCGCAGGCGCATGATGCCATCGAGGTAAGCAGCGTCTCTCCCTATGGCTGGCAGCACGCCACCAATCGCGCGGGTGGCATCGAAGGGGGCATAAGCAACGGGGAGCCCATTGTAGTCCGGGCGGTGGTGAAACCGGTCCCCACCCTGCGCAGGCCGTTGCCGTCCATAGACCTCTCCACGGGCCGCCCAGTCGAGGCCCACTTCGAGAGAAGCGATACCTGTGTGGTACCGGCTGCAGGGGTCATAGGCGAGGCGATGCTGGCCATCGTGCTGGCAGGTGCGCTGTTGGAGAAGTTTGGCGGGGACAACGTGAAGGAGACTTTGCGCAACTACCGGGCCTACCTCGAGTCGGCCCATAGAGCATAGCATGACCAGGCTTGGGTTCCACTGCCATGACTTGGACGATTTCGACTCGGTCATAGTCTCCAACGGGCTACAGAGGGGGGAGTTCTACAACTTCCCTTCGGATGCTCTCGAGGGGCTGAAGGAGCGGGTGACGGGGAGTCTGAGGGCGGCCAGCGTGCATGCACCGCTGGTGAAGATGGCCTGGCACCCCAGGCCGCCTACACTGTCGTTCTTATGTGATGTGAAGCCCGAGAAGCGGCAACTCACCCGGAGAATGATCGAGGAGACCATGCCGGCGGCCGAGAGCTTCGGTGCCGACTACGTGGTGGTGCATTTCCCTACTCCCTGTTCGGAGGATGGCAGTGCTGCCGGCTACGCCAACCAGCGTGAGATCATGTGGGAGAGCGCCGGCTATCTCGCTGAACTGAGCGGCAGGCATAATATCCCGATCCATATAGAGGGGTTCGGTCCCAGCCCTTTTTTGAATCGGGAGACCCTGGTCAGCATCGTGACCGAGTTCCCGGAGTTGCGAATCTGTTTCGACACCGGGCACATGAACATAGCCGCCCAGCGGGATGGGTTTGACCTCTACGAACTTGCCGTCCACCTTGCCCCCTTCGTGGGGTCCATACACGTGTGGAACACCAGGGGGATCGAGGACTACTTCACCTATCTCCACATTCCAGCCCATCCCAGCCAGAGACCTGAGGACGGCTGGGCGGATATCCCGCGCCTGCTGCGCTCCATACTGTCTCAGAACACCGAGTGCAGCATTATCATGGAGAGCGGCACGCGCTACCCAGGGGCGCTGGGAGGGCATGATTTCAGAGACGGCGTTAGATGGGTAGGAGAACTGGTCGCCGAGTTGTCTTGATCGGCTTCTCCACGACGGGCAAGTCAGTGGTGGGCCGTGTAGTGGCCGGCTACCTTGGGTGGCGGCTGGTTGACACGGACGAGGAGGTGGTCAAGCTCGAAGGCAGGCCGATCGATCGCATCTTCGCTGAGGATGGAGAAGAGCACTTCCGGCGGCTGGAGAAGGGGGTGCTTGCCGAGGCGTGCCGGAGTGAGGACACTGTGATATCGGCTGGGGGTGGGGCAATCCTTGACCCCGAGAACCGTAGACTCATGTGGGATAGCGGTATCGTGGTCTGCCTTGAGGCGGAACCTGAGACCATCTACCAGCGCCTCCAGGGTGAGGCGGGGACCGTTCCGTTCCGGCCGCTTCTGAATGCCGACGACCCGCTGGCACGCATCAGGGAACTCAAGGAGTCCCGGCAGGTCCACTACTCCGCGGCTGACTGGATCGTGCATACGGACGATCTATCTCCGGAGCAGGTGGGCCGTGAGGTCCTGCGCGGCTGGTACTACTGGCATCATGTGCACCGGCATGAGGATGTCGCCTGTGAGGTCATTACCACAACCCAGCGTTACCCCGTCCTGGTGAAGGCAGGCCTCCTGGACCGGCTTGGAGATGTGGTCCGGGGGGCGGGGTTGAACGGCACCGCCTACGTCATCAGTGATGAGGCGGTGTTCTCTTTCCACAGCGGCGCAGTCACCCGGAGCCTGGCCAGGGCAGGGCTCAGTGTGGAATGCTATTGCGTGCCTCCGGGAGAGGCTGCCAAGAGCCTGGCCGCGGCCAGTGCCCTCTACGACTGGCTGGTTGACCAGCACGCCGAGAGAGGAGACACCGTGATTGCTCTCGGTGGTGGGGTGGTTGGTGACCTGGCTGGTTTTGTGGCCGCTACGTTCCTCAGGGGACTGGCTATCGTGCAGGTGCCCACGACGCTTGTGGCTATGGTGGACGCCTCAATAGGCGGAAAGACAGCCGTGAACCATCCCCTGGGGAAGAACCTGATAGGCGTCTTTCATCAACCGCGTATTGTGGTGGCAGATGTGGGGGTGCTTGGTACGCTGCCGCGGCGCGAACTGGTGTCCGGCTGGGCTGAGGTCATCAAGCACGGGTTGATTCTGGACGGGGGATTCCTGGAGTTCCTGGAGGAGAACGCTGACCGGCTGCTAGGCCTGGAGCCGGAGGCCACTGCCGAGGCGATAGGCCGGGGCGCAGCCATCAAGGCGATGATTGTCAGCGAAGACGAGAGAGAGACCGGTCGGCGGACTCTGCTGAACTACGGGCACACGATAGCACACGGCCTGGAAGCTGCCACCGGCTATGGCACATTCCTGCATGGTGAAGCAGTGGCTATCGGGATGACGGGTGCTGCTGCCATGGCGCGCCGGATGGGTCTGTTAAGCTCTGGGGTGGAAGAACGTCAACGGGCGGTCCTGAAGCGGTTCGGTCTGCCGACGGGCTGCTCGGACGTCGACGTCGCCGCAGTGTTACAGGCGATGGAGCTGGACAAGAAAGTCAGGAACAGGGCCATCAGGTGGGTCCTGCTCACCGACACCGGCAAGTCTACTGTTGTCGAGAGCGGTGTTTCCACGGATCTGGTGTCGAGTACGCTTGAGGGACTGCTGGGTCCCTCGGAAGGGCGGAGTCAAGTAGTCAATTGAGTCCATCTGCGGATCAATACATACCCCCTAGCCTGCGTCGCATGTGGGAGCGGCTTCGAAGCTCGGAGGCAGCATCCAGTATCGTCCTCGGGGCTGCTGTAGGTCTGTTTGCGGGCCTGGGAGCAGTGGCCTTCAGGAAGATGATCACCGGCTTCGAGTGGGTGTTCTTCGACCGTGGAGCTACTGCCTTCGACTTCCTGGGCCACGACTACGTTGTCCTCCTGCCTATCATAGGGGCACTCATCTTCGGTCCCATCATCTACTTCCTGGCGCGTGAAGCGCGTGGTGAAGGCCCTCCCGAGGTAATGGAAGCCCTGGCTACCAGGGGTGGCCGCATTCGGTCGCGTGTGGCCCTGATCAAGTCTGTCGCGTCATCGATATGCATCGGGAGTGGGGGATCGGTGGGCCGCGAGGGGCCCATAGTCCAGATTGGCGCTTCCGTCGGCTCCACGATCTCTCAGTGGCTGAGGCTGCCCGAGGGCTGGTCCAAGACACTGCTGTTGTGTGGGGCGGCGGCTGGCATCTCGGCCACCTTTAATGCGCCCATCGGTGGCGTGATGTTTGCCCTGGAAGTCCTTCAGAGACGGTTTGTTCCCGGGAACCTGGTGCCCCTGGTGATAAGCGCAGTAACCGCGGACGTTGTTGCGCACGAATTCCTGGGCAAGGACCCGTCATTCACAATACCGCCCTACATCATGGCCAGCAATTGGGAGATTCTCCCTTACATTCTTCTGGGAGTTCTGTGTGCTCTAGCTTCCGTTGCCTTCATTCGTTTCTTCTTCAAGACCGAAGATATCTTCTCCCTTATCAGAGTCCCGGGGTATGTCAAGCCGGTCATCGGTGGCATTGTGGTCGGCGTGATTGGCATGTACTACTTCGACGTGCTTGGCACAGGATATGGTGCAGCATACGGGCTGGGTGGTGGAAGGATTGACTTCGGCGGTGTTGACAAGGCCCTCCTTGGCGTTCTGGCGTGGGATACGTTGCTGGTGCTGCTGGTCCTCAAGATGGTGGCCACCTCGGCCACGTTGGGCAGTGGTGGGAGCGGGGGCATATTCGCTCCGTCGCTGTTCCTGGGATCGATGTTGGGTGGGGCGTTCGGCATTGCGGTGTACAAGCTGGCTCCCGGTATTACGGCCCCGTCCCTGGCGGAGGCATCAGGATCGTATGCTCTTGTGGGCATGGGTGCCTTCTTCGCTGCCACAGTGCATGGGCCGATCACGTCCATCATCCTCCTCTTCGAGATGACCAGGAACTACGAGTTGATACTGCCCCTCATGACTGCTGTAGTTATCAGCGTTCTGGTAGCCAGGGGCATCAGTAGAGAGTCGATCTACACGTTGAGGTTGGTACGCCAAGGGGTCGACATCCATCGCCGGGACGTTTTTGATATGCTCAGCGCTGTCAAGGTGCGTGACGTGATGACCCCCGATTTCCCCACCGTGCTCCCCTCCACGCCCGTGGGTGAGCTGATAGGCAAGCTGCATGACAGCGGTCACCACGGTTTCCCTGTTGTGGACAAGTACGGGGACTTCGTGGGGGTGGTCACGCTGGAGGACGTGGAGGGTGCGATGCCGAAGCGGGACGAGACTCTGACAGCCGGCGATATAGCGAACAAGTCACCAGTCGTTGCCTATTCTGACCAGTCAATCCACGATGCCCTGGCCCAACTGGGGGGTCATGACGTGGGTCGCATTCCTGTTGTTGACAGAAGGAACCCCAAGAGGCTGCTCGGCGTTCTGCGGCGACATGACATAATCAGGGCCTACACCAAGGCTCTGAGCAGGAATGGAGTTGTACACTAGTCAGGATGGATGCATAATTGGAGCGGCCCGGAGAGCCCGGACAGGAGAGCGTGTCCCACCGGGGGTGAGTGAGGTATGGTGAGCATGGTCAGACGGACGACGGTACTGGCAGTGCGGAGGCGCGGCGAGACCGCCCTGGCTGGTGATGGGCAGATCACGGCCGGAGACGTGGTGCTGAAACGGGGGGCCAACAAGGTCAGAACGCTGTACCACGGGAAGGTGATTGCTGGCTTCGCCGGGTCGGTAGCTGATGCTGTTACCCTCTTCGAGCGGTTCGAGAACCAACTGGAGAGACACGCCGGGCAGTTGCGGCGCGCGGCAATAGAGCTGGCCAAGGAATGGCGTACCGACCGCGTTCTGCGCCGCCTGGAGGCGTGGCTCATCGTTGCCGACGCCAAGGACATGCTCCTTCTGTCAGGTGAGGGAGATGTCATAGAGCCTGACCACGAAGTGGTGGCCATAGGCTCAGGCGCAGGCTACGCCCGGGCTGCGGCCCAGGCCTTGTTGAAGCACACCGACATGGGGGCAGCAGACATAGCGCGGACCAGCATGGAAATAGCCTCGGATTTGTGCATATTCACGAACAATGAGATTTCGCTGGTCAGCCTGGAAGGTGGCGACAGCCAGGCGTTGTCGCGTGATGTGACTGAGAGGTGATGGACCGCGCGAGCGCACAAAGCAACGGAGTAGCATCTGATGGATTTCTACTTGAGTGAACAGGAGAAGATGATACAGAGTGCTGCCAGGGAGTTTGCCCAGAAGAGAGTCCTGCCCCTGGCTGCCGAGATTGACCGCAGTGCCGAGTTCCCCCTGGAGCTGGCACTGGAGATGGGCCGGATGGGATACCTGGGCTTGCCATACCCGGCACAATATGGCGGTGCAGATGGAGGCTATACGGCCTATGCCCTGGTCGTGGAGCAGATATCGTGTGCCTCCATGACAGCAGGGGCGATCGTGGCCGTGAGCATTCTGTCCGAGGAGTGCCTGTTCCGCTACGGCGACGAGCGGCAGAAGCAGGAGTACCTCGTCCCGCTCACCAGTGGCAAGGTGTTGGGCTGTTTCTGCTTCACCGAGCCGAATACCGGATCGGACCCCAAGGCCGTTGCGACCAGGGCCAGGGCCGAAGGCTACGGATGGGTCATCGAGGGCCAGAAGTGCTTCATCGCTGTATCGCCGGTGGCGTCCGTGGCAACCGTATTCGCAAAGGATGACACGGGTAAGGTGAGCGCTTTCATTGTGCCAACCTCGCTGGATAGATTTGTGCTTCGAGAACCTTGTGAGACCATGGGGTTGAGGGGGTTGGGCGCCTCCGTGGTGTACTTCGACCAGGTGCGCATACCGCGAGAGAACATCCTGGGCAGGGGGGGAGACGGCTTCAATATCATGCTTGAAGCCATTAGCATGGAGAGGATAGGAGTGGCTGCCCAGGCAGTCGGCGTCTCCCAATCAGCACTCGACCTCTCTGTGGAGTACGCCAAGGAGCGTGTGGCCTACGAGAAGCCAATTGCTGAGATGCCCACCATACAGTGGCTGCTGTCGGAGATGGCTTCCAGGATCGAAGCCGGCAGGTGGCTGACCTACAGGACCGCGTTCTTGCGCGACCACGGAGAGGACGTTCGGGCTGCTTCCGCCAGGGCCAAGCTGTTCTGTTCCGGCATGGCTGTGGAGGCTACGCGTATGGCCATGCAGGTCCACGGGTCTTATGGGACAATGAAGACTCTGCCCATCGAGAGGCTGTACCGGGATGCCAAGATGACGGAACTGTACGTTGGCGTTTCCGAGATACAGCGGATCATAGTGGCGCGTGACCTCCTCCGCTAGCGTTGGCCAGGTGGAAACAGGCGCCCAGGGTCACTGCGGAAAGCACGTCTGGATCGTATGCCTATGAACGTGATCGCAAGTCTGGCGGCGGCCCCTTTGCCACTGCCTCGGCGGAAGCCGCGGTGAGTCAGGGCTTCCAGGTCGGGGCGACCTGCCCCGAGACCGGAGCACGGACAGGTGTTTTGCACACGCCCCACGGTCCGGTACCTACTCCCGTATTCCTGCCGGTAGGCAGCCAGGGGAGCGTCAAGGCGTTGGACCCCCGTGACCTCAGAGCTCTGGGCACTACCGTGCTCCTGGGCAATGCATATCACCTTTACCTGAGGCCGGGCATAGAGGTGGTCGAGAAGCTGGGGGGGCTGCACCGGTTCATGGCCTGGGACGGTCCCCTGCTGACTGACAGCGGTGGCTACCAGGTGTTCAGTTTGGCCCCGCTGCGCCGCGTCACCGAGGAGGGGGTGCTCTTCCGGTCGCATATCGACGGCAGCGAACACTTCTTCTCGCCGGAGTCGGTGATAGTGATCCAGGAGAAGCTGGGTGCTGACATAATTATGCCCCTGGACGAGTGTGCCCCCTACACCAACGAACGCGCGGTGGCAGCGAACGCCATGGAGCGGACGCACCGGTGGGCACAGAGGTGCCGGAGCAAGCTGAAGAGCCCGGGTCAGGCCCTCTATGGGATTGTCCAGGGTGGCGTCTTCCCGGAGCTGAGGCGTCAGTCTGCCGGTTTCCTCACCTCCCTGGACCTGGACGGCTACGCCATCGGGGGGCTCAGCCTGGGAGAGCCCAAGGACATGATGCTGTCGTTGATGGAAGAGACCGTGGCGTGCCTGCCGGAGGACAAGCCGCGCTACCTGATGGGCGTCGGTTCCCCCGAGGACATCCTTGAGGCAGTGGCCAGGGGCATGGATATCTTCGACAGTGCTCTGCCCACGCGCACCGCGCGCAACGGAGGACTGTTCACCCGTGCTGGCAGGATCAACGTACTGAACTCGCGCTACAGTGACTCGGACGAGGCTATTGACCCCGCGTGCGACTGCTATACGTGTCGCACCTTCTCGGTGGCCTATCTACGGCACCTGTTCAAGAGCAAGGAACTGCTGGCCTACAGGCTGGCCACGATACACAACCTGAGATTCGTCCTGCGACTTGTGGAAGAGGCCAGGGATGCCATCACGGAAGGAAGGTTCCCTGCCCTGAGAAGGTCTTTTCTGGCTGACTACCGGACAACCGATGAAGAGGTCAGGCTGAGCCAGAAACGCAGGTGGCTAGCGAGGTCTCCCAAATCCCCAGGCGAAGGCGGCAGCCCCTAGCAAGCCAGCGCAGTCTCCCAGTTGGGTGGCCACAATGCGCACCTTTTCGGCAGGAAGGTGGAAGGCATTCTCGGCCACGACTTGGCGGGCCGGATCAAGCAGCAGGTTGCCCATCTTGGAGAGACCGCCGCCAATTACTATCATCTCGGGATTGAGGATGTTGACCAGGTTGGCGAGGCCGACCCCGAGATAGCTGGCTGCCTTGAAGATGACTTGCCTGGCCACGGCGTCCCCCTGCTGAGCGGCTTCGGCTACGGTCTTCGCCGAGATGTTGTCCATCTCCCCCTCAGCGTACTCGATGATCTTGGTCTTGACTCCCTGTGACACCAGCCTCCTGGCCTCTCTGGCCACTGCCTTGCCCGAGGCGAGCAGTTCCAGGCAGCCGACATTGCCGCAGCTACACCGGGGGCCGTTGACGTCTATGGTCATGTGCCCAACCTCCCCTGCGGTACCGGAGGGGCCTTCGTACAGCCGTCCATTGAGCATAATACCGGCACCAATGCCGGTGCTGACGGTCACCCAGACCATGTTATTGACTCCCTGCGCAGCACCGAAGCATTTCTCACCCAGTGCGGCCGCGCTGGCATCGTTCACAACGATCGTGTCGAGGCCCGTGGCCTTCTCCACCATCTCCTTGAGGGGAACGTCACGCCACCCGGGCAAGTTGGGGGAGTGGGTCACCAAACCCAGGCTCGAGTCTATGGCCCCTGCCGAGGCGATTGCCACGCCGGCCATGATGGATTGAGACTGGCCGGAACGAGCGGAGATGCTGTCAATGGCGGCCAGCATGCGGTGCACCACGGCGTCCACTCCCTCGTCTGCCAGGGTGGGTATCGACTGCTGGGAGAGGACCTGCCCGTCGGGACATACCAGGGCCGCGGCAATCTTGCTGCCGCCCAGGTCCAGAGACACAAGCGGGCCATCCTTCTCGACACCAGCCATCGGCTCATTCTATTACAGCAGGTATGCAGAAGCAACCGGAGCGCCGGAGCCCTGATGCGTGGATTTCGTGATGAAAACGAACGTGAACGGGCTGGCCGATGTGTTATCACCTGCGGGGTGAGTGGGGCAAAGGACTTCTGGCGTCTTGAAAGCGCAGACGACAGGCCGTACGTAAGAAATGACCGATTAGAGGCAGGTTGAGGTAGACCCCGAATTCGGATTGGGAGGCCAAGGCATCTCCAAGTGCAAGAACTCTCTTATCACACGTGGTACCAAGGGCGGGGGCATCCCATTTCCATTGCCTCATCTTATGGTAGCAGAGAGATCACGGAGGGTTTCCTTCTGCCCTCGCTCAGATATAGCGCCTTGAATCGGTCCATCTGCTTGATTCTGTCAACCAGCGCTCGTTCGTGATCGGAACTGGCCACATTCCGCACTAGGGCCTTGGCATCCATTTCATTCAGCCGCAGCACCAGGTAGTTCGCAATGGCAGAGAAGAGCGAAGTATTGAAGTCCTTGGCCTCCTGCGAAGCTAGCACGAGTGAAATACCGTACTTGCGGCATTCCTTGGCCATTGTGGGAATCAGCCGCAGCCGGGCGGCGCGATGTGCCTCGTCAAAAACCACGGCGTGTGTGATCCGTTGACGAATGCCCCGGCGGAACATGTCTTTGTAAAGGCCGTAGAAGACCAGGGACGCGAATGCCCTTTGCAGGTTGTCATTCTGCGTAGTGTGGATGCGAATCACAACGGGCTGGTGGCTTTCCCAAAGACTCTCGTGGGATTCGGCCGAATGGAAGAAGCGGTAGTCCTCGAGTTCCTCCAGCCGCACCAGGAGTGTGCGCAGGCCATGGTCCGGTTTAGCGTCGGCGCGCAGAATCTCGACAAAACGCCCAAATGCAGGTTCCGGCAGCCTCGCCAAGTCCGCATTCGGGTCGTTCCACCCATGCTCGATGAAGCTCTCTTTGATTGCCTTGCGTATCCGCTCACCCTGGATATCGCCAAGCTCAGGATAGATAGCGACAAGGATATCGCGTAAGGCGCCAGCCACATCGAGATATGCCATCCGCGATTGCCGGTCAATGACCTGTAACGGGTTGAAGCCTAATCCGTGACAATCAATGAAACGCACACCCGCGCCGAGGCGTTCAAGCTGCTCGTCGATGTCCTGGTGATACGAGAAGACGATTGGCCGAACGCCAGCATCAAGCATCTGTCTGCACAGATTCAGAAGACAGGTCGTCTTGCCCATTCCTGGCAGACCAGCAACCAGAAGGTGAGGATTCCCCTTGACCGTCAAGTGCCACCGGACCTCGGAGCCCGTCAGCAAGTCCGTACCAAGACAGACGGAACGCTCATTGTCGTCGGCCCTGCCTGCAGGTGACGAACTGGCGCTCTCTGTCTTCGACTTTGCCCACAAGCCCTCATTTGAGGTATCCATAGCGCTTCCAGCCTCACTCAGTGCTGGCTGAGAAGCTGCCGACTGGGGGCCACTAGGGTCAGACTGCCGAGGAGTGTCGGATGTCGCCGTCGAGTGGTCAGATTCTTCGACATGGTACTTGGCAGAGACTGCCACATCGTTCTGTGAAACAGTACCACTCAGCGTCTCTCGGCGAAAGTCCGAGTCGGGCAGCAGCCCTGGACCAAAGAGGAATATCTGCGTTTCCCAGCCGTCGGGCGATACCTTCAGCGTTGTGCCGCCGGCGTATTCGGGACAAAACACCCAGCCGCGATCTGCCTTGTCGGGTGCCGCAAAAGAGTATTCCCCGCCTTTCTCAATCATCCGGTCGATCTCAGTCATGATAGCCTCATACGCTTCTCGTGAAAGACCGATCTTGTTCTCATCGTCAGCATGCCGGCGTGCTTTGTCAGCGTAGAAACGCAGCACGCGAGCTAGCTTCGCCCTGCGGATGGCACGGAAGCAAGGTATGCCGTCGTCCGAGTACCAATCGTCCCAGCGCGAGCGTAGCGATTCGACCTGTTGGCAGATGCCATTTAGGACATCCGGGCTTCGTGCTGCACGCAGGTGCCGTCGGTATTTGACTTCGATAAAGCGAAACAGCAGGCTCTTCCGAGGAACGATCGATACATGGATGAGATCCGGACGTGCTTTGCCTGCCGACGGGCCAGTTGAAGGCTCTTCCTCATCGAGTTCTCTGGCCGACAGCGGCGGGAGCAGATCCAGCACATCATCAACTGGAATCAGAAAGCCTTCATCGAGTGACGTCCAGCAACCATCCTCCCTGCGCGCTTGTCTGCAGTTCGCGTGGCACAGCGCTAGTGCAATCAGTTCCGAAGTGGGCGCTTTCTGGCCGGTCAGACGGATCGCTAGGCGTCCACTGAGCGTTTTGATGTGCTCCATGAGAAACTCGGCGTTTCGCCGACTACGGCTTAGCCCCATTTGATCGAGAGCCTTGTCCAGAAGGTTTCGAACCTCTTCGAGGTTGCTGGTTGAGGTGATCAATTGCAGGCAGCCCAAGTCTTCCCGTTCCGGCACACAGTCGATCACGTAAGCGTCATAGATCTCCTTGTTGTCCTTTGGCGAATCAAAAAGCTCTTTCATCACTCTGTGTTGGTTGTGCCTGAAAACGCTATACATGCGCAATGGAAATTGCAGGGTACCAACCCACAACAGTGAAAGAGCCAATCAAAATACTCGATGCCAGCGTTGCGGTCGAGCGTAATGACCCAATCACACAGACGATGCAGCTCACGTAGGCTGATGGCCTTCTCAGGCGAAATCTCGGTTCTCAAGATGGGCATCAAGTTGTCGGTGGCGATGCTACGGGTCACGCATCGTCCGATGGTCTGTTGTAGTCGGATCAATCGGTCTGTGTGCGTCCGATCCGACGGATGCTTCTCCCCGTCGGCCGAGGCCAAAACTCTACTGCGCCACAACGGGGACGGCGTGCTCGTGTATTCCCGCTCGAAGAAGGAAAGCAAGCCGTAGGCAAACAGTGGCCTGGATTGTGAGTCAGACCGGTCAGGCAGGACCCGCGACTCAAACGTATCGAAAGCTACGGCGATGTGGGCTGGTGTCTTCGGAATCTGCTCGTCCTTACGAGCCCAGCGAAGCTTGGGCAGGTTCACGCCCCCTGGCAGGCTCAGCGACTCGAGCATCCAGCGGTCATCAGGTGATACCACCCCTGCCCCGCTGCGCCGTTTCTCCCTAACCTCAGAGATGAAACGCCCTGCCACGCCGCGCTGCTCTTCTGAAGGATAGAGTTCCAGGACGAAGGCTGGCGCTGGTTCTTGCTCACCTTCGTCGATATCTTCTTCTTGTGAGTCCTGCCGATACCGGTGCTGAACCCGGCCAAGCGATCGTGCCACGGTGAGGCCGTCACCTGGTCGAAGGGCATGAATATGAAGGAGTCTTGACGTGTCGTGGCACTCAATGTACTTGAGAATCTCGTCTCCCAGAACCTGTGCACTCTGTTTGCCCACGGTCGGCGCGGCGTCGGCCGTTTCGCTTTCGCCCAAGGCTCGGGCCAGGATTGCGACGGCAGCCTTCGGCTCCTTGTTACGATCGGGTACCATGCCCACAGCATGGAAACCGAGCTTATCGGCGAAAACGAAGGAACTCCCATCCTCGAGCCCAGGGAGGAAGGCCGGGAACATGGCACCATCCAGCAGTGAGAACTCCTTTCGAATCTTGCTAGGCGTGGCACCCTGTTCGAAGGCAGCATGCAGGACCAGGTTGTCGTAGGCAACGTGCCAGGCGACACGCAAGGGATGGCTGGGCATGACGATCAGCCCAATCGTTCGCCCCGACAGCGTTTGGATTTCCACGGTATTTGCCAAAGCCAGTGAGGGGTCTCCCTGTTCCAGCAGCGCTAGCCACGCCAAGAGATACTCCTTGACAACCGTGTCGAATGCTCTGGATTTGTCGTCGTAGATCTGCCCCACACCACTGCAAGCTGCAAAGCGTTCGGCCATCCGTCGACTGGCATTCCTGGCCCGTTGCCAGAGTTCCTGCCTCGATAATCGCGAAGAGGGTTCAGCATCTGACAGAGGAAGAAACTCCGGTTCTGCCGCCCGTGAGCCCGAAGCCCTCACCCTGACATACCAACGCCCGATAGCTCCCGACCGCTCGGCCCATTGCTGTTCCACTTCAGCAATCAACGAGGGGCGAAACACGCGGAAGATCTTCCCGCGCTGGCGCGTGTGCAACAGCACGAAGCCCCTGGAACCATCACGCACGGCCTCGGTGGATGAGGCAAGGACCGATACGATCTCGCGGTCGTCCACCTCAATTAGCCCCTCGCTAAAAGTCCGCACCTGCTTGCCGACCCCGGCTGGCTCGTGTTTCGGCGGCTCGCCAAATCGTATGGTGAATTCATCGGTCTCCTGAGGCTCCACTTGGTCGTTGCTAATCACGGAGACAACTACTTTGGCAGACAGCGCGTCGTCGCTCAGCATCGAGAAATCGTCGTTCGTGAAGCGGTATCTTTCTTCCTTCTTGCCCGTGTGGGGAACCTCTCGCGAGGCGAGTTCCTCGCCCATATCGGTTACAATAACGATACGGTACTCGACGGCACCCTTTTGCAGGTTGTCAGGCCGAGTCTTCCACCGAGCTTCGAGTTTGGAGTAGTCACCCGTCTTCTCAGCGTCGGGGTTCAGGATGAGCACGGGAGGATCGCCATCGTCTCCCTCGGTCAACCCAGACCATGTGGCAATCCGGCCAGTGTGGGTTCGCCATGGCATAATCTCGATGCTCTGAATCACCTGAGCCGCTCCCTCGATACGCAGGGTATTCACCCAGAGATGGGGCTTGTCGGCCAGTTCAGCCAATGCAGGAAGGAGGGGCTTAGTGGCTGCTGACCGCAGGAAAAGCTCCAAATCCGTGATCTGTTCGTCGGACGGACTGAGCAGCTTGAGTCCCTCGATGCGCTGTGTGTGAGTCAAACCGGCTGCTGTCGTTCCCACAAGGCGATTCACGAACATACGAGAGACATCCAATCCGTTGTCCGGATCTGCTTCATCTTCCTGTTTCACCGGCCATAGGCCAAGTAGGTACAACAGCTCTCCGGCCTGCCGCCGCTCTGCGGCAACGCGGACCAAGAAGTCGAACTCCGTCCACGGCGAAACGCTGAAGCGATGGCCGAATCGCCGAGCCTTCTTGATCGCCCTTTCTGCATGGAGGCGATTCGAGCGCGATAGACGGCTGGTTACTTCCTTCTTGGCCAGGCGCACTGCGTGATTGAAGAGGCTCGTTTCGTCCACCTCCTGCGCCGCGCTGTAAATGCCGTCCATACCGGCACCGGCCCGGCCCGTGTCCACCAACAGTAGCACAGGCTGTCGTTTGGATTCGCGCAGCTCAACAGCGTGATCGGCGCTTATGGTACGTGTCGTCTCATCGTACGCATGCGCCACACGCCGGACTCTCCAAGCCGACGGAGCGAAAACCTTGTCTCTGGCGAGCGCTTCAACTACGTCCGGGGTTAGGCAGCGCACGAAGGCCATGGCTCCCGGATCAGCTCTGCCAAGCACCTTCTCGAAGGCATCGGAGAGAAGCTGTGCATGCAGTTCAGTCCACAACACTGTCATACTCCTCTGCGCCCCGGAACCGAGGCCGCAGGTGTTTCATCGCTTCGGCGTCGTTAACGCCCGTGAGCAATCCCAGATCGCGCAGCCGCCGCTCTAGGACGACACGATTCCGCTGTAGAAGCTCGTTGGAAATTGTCATTCCCGGTGGTGCCTGATCGACACAGAATCCGTACCGATGACGAAGGACCTGCCTGAAGTCTTTGAACGATAGCGATTGATGGCCACTCTTGTTGCCGGTTCTCAGAACGTGAAGATGCACGAGATAGTCGAGCACTGAGTCGGTGAAAACCAGCGAGCGAAGTTCACGTTTCTTTGGCCCCGCTGCCACAGCTTTTCGTGTCACACTCCGCTTTGTCGCAAGACCGTTGGGACGTCCGGCAAACAACACCGAGTCCATGAGTTCTGTTAGAAATAGATGCCGCTGCAGCGATGTAAGAGATTCTGCCAAACGCCAGACCGGGTTGGGCTGAGCGCGGTCGTTTCGGAGCATCTCGGCAATCTCCGGATATTCCTCTTGCAGGCGGTCTGCCAACTCTGCTGCCTTGCGTTCCACATCGTACAGGATCGGCTTAGCTTCCTCCCGCCGCTGGTGAAGGAGATCACCCAAGAGGTTTAGCCAGTCAGTTGCATACGGTCGAGTAGGAGGAATCTGCAGTTTCTTCAGCTTGGGGTCGTAACGTGCACAATGGTCCAACAGCCGTAGCGCCATCAGAATCACAGGGAAGCGCTCGATCCGCCGCATAAAATCATCCATCGACTGCTCGGCCAGCGCCCGCAGGCTGCGTTCGATACCGTTCGAGCAATCGACGAACAGATGTGTCGGCTGTTGTTCGCACTTCTTGCGGATTTGCCCTGTAGCCGCCCACTCGAACAGAAGCTCAATGATGCTTGTGACGATCGTTGTCAGCCCAACGGCCATGCAAGATTCCAGCAGCCCGACAAAAGCATGGCGGGGAATAAGGCCCGCGTAGGCACGAACAAAGCGCCGGATGTCCTCCGAGAAATGCCTGGCTGCTTGCTCGGCAACAGGACGCTGATTCGAAATTCGCTCTCCTTCGCTTCCGCGGAGCTTGTCAGGCGCTGCTCGCAGTTGCTGCGCCAAGCGAACCATCAACAGTTGGTCAAGACCCACTGCTGTGTCTTCCACAAAACGATCCGACGCATGGCTGCTCAACTCACCGGTCTTATCCAGCCGTTGCATCCCCTGCTGGAATGCCTTCAGTAGCACATTTTCTTCAAAGCCCCGGCCGACGGCGAACCAACTGCGGTCCCCCTCCCGATTGTCTTGCACGTGGTCGCCCTTCTGGTCCGCTAGCATCGCCACCACCATCTCGGGAACGTAACGAAGGTGTGCCACTGCGTCCGGGAGATCAACCCAGCTTGCCATGTAATGCGCCGGCGCGACCCGTTGCACCTGCTCTTGTCTTCCCAACGCCCGTTTGCTGTTCTCCAGACAGAAGCATAGAAGGAGGTCTCCAAGAATGGCTCGAGTGGTCTCATCTTGAAAACCCTCTAACGCTTCCACCTTCGCGAGCTTGTTCGTGACCCGCTCAACGGTGGCTGCTCTTCTGCGTTCTTTGGTTGTTCCGGTATCACTGCCATAGGTTTCAAGAAACCTCCCTTTACCGCGGCGATGCCCGAAGCGGAACATATAGAAAACGGCCGGAAGCACGGCAGAGAGATCGAAATACTGAACCGAGACTGGCAGAGCCTTCTCATAGTTCCCAGTCCAAATCTCGCGGGTCATGGCCGGGCCGAGAACGTCATCGATGATCGTTCGGGCGGTCTTAGCACTCATCTTTCGGCTCCAGAAGTAATGGCAGTGATGATCATCTGCTGTTGTGGGCCGCCTTCGGTCTCTTTGATGACCGTAGAAACTCGATAGATCGCTTCATCTTGCATCGGGTTCCACGCCAGCAGATCTCGTTCATCTTCGCGAACGAGACGCTGCACGAAGATGGAAAGGTGGGCGAACGTGTCGTCTGTCGAGACGTCCCCCAACTGGTATCCGTCAGCCAGCTCCAACAGGAGATGGAACAGCTCGGCGCCCAACCGCAGGCGTTCTTCGTCGCGGCCGTTGCGATAGCGATAGACCAGAAAAGCCTGCCGATGCAATCGCTCGACTCCTTCCGCATCGGGGGGAAGGTCCGCTTCCAGTCCGAAGGCGCTAAAAGGTTTCTCCACCCAAAATGCTGTCTCCGTAGGTGTCCGAGGTGTGACGCGTAGCGGAACCACACCGGACCTGCCCAGCGCCTGAAGCGGCAGGTCTTCCAGTCGCGAAATGCCGTTGCAGAGATTCCTGCAGACTTCGGCTACTTCGTGCTCATCAACCAGCGGTAGACTGCCGAATCGGCGCAAGTGCCGCCCCCGCGCCAGGTCCAGTGCATTGGCGTTCCCTGCGACCTGCTCGATCGTCTCGCGTGTCCATTCGAAGAAGGCACGCCGCCGGGCGGATTCCAAACGGCGCTGCTGGTGGCGCGGGGTCGTTTCGCCTCTGTTTAGAGATAGTGTTCTCAGCAGGTGTCGGTCAATCTTCGGATGGGCTTCTATGGCCGGATCGAAGCGAGCGATTTCGCGAAGCACGTCACCCTGGCGTGCTGGCGAATTCGCCGAGAACGCGCGGTCCCAGTACGGGAGAACGCCGGTCTCCGTTTCCGCGTGATAATCATCGCAGAAGTGAAGACCGAACAGAATGTAGACCAGGCCCGCCCGCAATTCGCGCATTGTGACGTGGGCCTCGCCTCGCAAGTGAACGGCCTGCAACGCCTCGAAGAGTCGCTCGCGAGCCTGCAGCCGAACGCCGGATTCCGCCGGAAAGGGCAGAGTGTCGGGACCAAAGATGCCAGCCGCGCGGAAGACCTCGCAACGGTCCTTCGCCGAACAAGACTGGCACGGTGACCAAATCTCGGCAGCCTGTTCGCCACCGTAGAGTTGATCCAACAGGCGCTCGAGAAAGTCAGTCTGAATTTCCGCTCGATCCGGCGTGATGCCGCCGACAAGCGACCTCTGGTTAAGGTTGATGAATCGTATGTGCGATTGCTGCGTGGCAGCCTCTCGCTCAAGCATCTCATAGAGTTCGGCCGTAAGCAGCGTTTGGCTACCCCCGCGGCGTTCCTCGACCCCTTCTATCCACTCCAATAGCCGACCATCGTTGATGGCGAGCAGGTGCACCAAGCCCTCGATCGGTGGCCCCTCCTGGAACGGTTCCAGGAACTCGTCGAGAATCTCATCAGCGGAGCGTCCCCTCCACGATGCTGAGCCATCCAGATTCATACGAACCAACGGCCCATTGGGAACTCGCCCCTCAAGAATTCGCTCGGATGACTCATGGTTACCCAACCCCAGTCGGACTGCGAGATGTTGAAGCAGCGCCGTTTTTCCGTCGCCGGCATTTCCACAGAGGATCACCAGCCGGATACGTCGCTCGCGGATGTCCCGAAGCAGCGTTTCCTCCAGTGCCGTTTCCACGTAGGTTTGTGCGGCGAATGCCGTGTCCAGCCCGCGCGTTTCACGGTTGCCCCAGCATGAACCTGGATAGGATTGCAGGAGGAAAAGCAGCCACTCCACCCGCTGTTCGCTCAGTTCCGGTTGCACGCATTGCTCTTCAGTCTCCGTCAAGGTTGTGCCTACCTGCGACTGTTCTGGCTTAGCTTCTTCGACGACCAGCGGTGTTTCCCTCGGCTCCTGTACTTCCAGGACGGCGAGCGCCTCTGCCACGCTGGAAAACCGCAACCGTGGATTGGGATGAGTGGCCTTGTCGAGGAACGCTGCTAGGATCGGGTATTCCTCTCGGTTCACGCCTTCCCAATCCAAGCCTCGCCTCTTGTCCAGTTCTCCGCCATGCCGAAACGGCTCTTTCTCGAAGATGACGTGGAAGAAGCTTGCTGCCAGTGCATAGATATCGTCGGAAGGAGAAGCGGCCCGCCTTTCCTGACACGAGGGAGAACAATAGAGAACAGTGCCGGGAGCCGCCAGCGGCTCCCCAATCTTGCCGACGAAATCATAGTCGGTCAGCACGAGGTCGCTTCCCGAGACAATCAGATTGCGGGGGCTGACGTCGCCGTGCATGAGGCCGTTTCGATGGAGCACGTCGAGGGCCTGGCAGATAATGCGCAGCCACCTCAGGGCCAGGGCCTCGCTCGAAGTTTCTGACTGCTCTTCGGCCAGAAGCGGGAACACGCCAGAGAAATCGGCAAGCGGTGCGCCGGAAATCCACGTCATCAGCGCGACGAACTCGTTCTCTTGCCACTCGTCGGCCACTTCAAAGATGGTGGATAGTGCCGTGTGGCGGAGATGAGAATGCACAAGGCTGTATGCCTTCAAAACGCGCCGACCCGTTTCGCCGTTGTGGGCGACTTTAGCCACGTACGTCCCCAGGTCCTCTTTCGTGGACCGGTCGATTTTCACCACTTTGAATGTGGTCCCCACGCCACCCGAACCCAGGCGCGAGACGATGCGATAGTCGCGGTCGCGAAAGCGGATGACCTGATCCTCTGTCTAGAATCGTGCCGGGGGCGCATTCTGCGGCAAAGCTGAGCCTCCGAGCAGTTGGGAGACGCTGCTGTCGAGATCTCCTAAGGTACAGCGCTGATCCGGTTGGGTGGCCAAACCACAAGAAAAGACCTCCAACGCATGCTGGCTCAGATCGTCAGCCCTGCCCTCGAAGAGTTGGCTGAGACAGGCGCACAGTGAGTAGACGTCGGATCGCTGGTCTGCCACGGACATGCCTTGCGCCAACACTTCGGGTGCGGCGAACGGTCTGTAGGGTCCGTCCGCGATGTTGCTTGAAGCTACGCTAATCTCTCCACAGATTCTTGTACGCTCAAACCCCGTGAACACGACCGAGTTGTCATGCTTCACCAGGATCGTTCGGGGCGTAAGGTTCCGATGGACGATAGGCTCATCGGCCGTTTCCTCACCGTGCAGTTGTCTCAGGCCTTGAACGGCTTTGCGCGCGAATGCGAGCCGGCTGGTCGCCGTCCAAGTCGTGTCTGCCTTTCGATCGTCGATAGATGGCGCTTCGGGGTCAACCAACGTGAAGAAGAACATCTCGCCTGAATATCCGGGGGCATCCCTGTATGAATCGAGAATCCTCGGTGCCCAGGGGCGCAGTTGCAGGCGGTGCAGCGCCTCGAACTCGCGCTTCGCCTTCGCTTCGGCGTTTCTATCGTCGGTTGCGGACAGATCGTAGAGATGGAGCACGACTCGATCGCGACGGCCAGGGTGGCTTCCGGTGTAAACGCGGTGAAAGCGTTGGTCCCTGGGAGTCAGGAGTTGAAGGTTCACGTATCCGGCCAGTCGCCTCAGCGAGCCGTCCATGGCCACTGCACTCCGAGGCTGCAATATGCTTGCCAGGTGCGCTACCTGCTGAGGCGATAGCGTCTTTGCGCCATCAAAGGCGGTGGCAGCTTTCCAGTCGTTGAGCGTGTGGAACCGGACCCCGCGGACTTCCCGCCCGGCAAGGCGCGTCACCCGGGACGGGTCTTGAGTCAGTAGTATAGCACCCTCCACCAAGGGAAGATTTGGCGCAGCACGGCGGAGTGTGGTTCCGATCTTCCGTGCCTTGATAGTGACTCGATCTGCTTCGTCGTCAACGTCAATTCTGTGAGCGTCGAACCATTGTGGCGTCCAGTGTTTGACTTCGATTACTCGAACCCCAGAGGGGCCGATCGTGACGAGGTCGATTTCGTCGGACTGGAGCTGGTGTGTGACTGAGAACGCGAGGTTCGTTAGCAGGACCCACTTTTCGTCGCCCGGCTCGGATTGCAGGCGACTCTTCAACTGCTGGAATGCTTTTAGCTCGCTCTCATTCGCCGCCGGTCCACAGGGAAAGAGCGTGACTCTCATCTCCTTACCTCAACTTAGTCTCTGGCGAATGACCTCTCAGATGTGCCTTTGTCATACTGGCTATCAGCAATGGCATTCGGCCGTGAGGGATGGTTCAGACTGACTTATCCTTCGTCTTCCCCCAGACTACGTCACCCCTGATCCGTCCCGACGATTCCCGGGGACTCGACACTCCGTCTTGAGGTAACAAATTCACCTTGAGAGAACAGTTGTACCGATATTATGGGGCAGTCGCGCACGATGTCAAGTGGTCGTATCCTGGAGAATGCGCCCGGCGATGCGGCAAGTCGGCAACTCGAAAAGGCCCGTATCAATCTGGGGGGGAGGAGGTGGCTTCGGGGGCTACTTCTTGACCTTGACTTGGACCAGAATGTCGCCCGGTTGCCCATCAGTGACCTGGCGGGCGTTGCTCAGTCGTATCGTGCTGCCGGTCTTGACTCCGGCAGGGATCTTTACTTCCAATCGCCTGCCCTTCCTTGTCAACATCTTGCGAGTGCCAGCGGCAGCTTCGTCGCCGGTGATGGTGAGCTCATAGCGGACGTTTTGCTTCCGGCCGCCTCCCTGGGCCTGGCGGATGATCTCGTCCAGGTCAATGGTCGCACCAGGAGCGTATTCGAACCGCATCCTCCTGCCCCGTCGTCCGCCGGGCCGTCCATGGGCTGAGGACGACCTCCCTCCTCCGAATACGCCGTCAAGGAAGTCGAAGCCGAGACCGGCGCCGCTGAACTCCCTCATCAAGTCCTCGAAAGTGGCCCTTGTGGAATCGCTGCCAAATATGTCCCCCACATTGCCCACGGTCCCGAAGCGGTCGTATTGCGCCCTCTTGTCCGCGTTGCCCAGCACGCCGTAGGCCTCGTTTATCTCCTTGAACCTCTCGTTGGCCCACTGCTCCTTGCCCGGGTTCCGGTCCGGGTGGTATTGCATCGCCAGCTTGCGGTAAGCCTTCTTGATGGCGTCCTCGCTGGCGTTCCTGGGCACACCGAGGATGGCGTAATAGTCCTTTGCCACTGTGACTTGTCCTTCTCTCAAGGGATGCCCCTATCAGGGTCGGATCCCTCTCTAGACTGATGATATCACCCCGACTGGACAAACTCCAAGGATAAGTTGTGGCCCAGCCGGACTTCTGTGCCCCTGTTCCCAATAGGCCAGGGCCCAGGAGATCAAGACGCCCCTGGGCCCAGCGTAGCGGTTGTGAAGCTCCAGTGGATGGCTATCCGAGGTTCATCACCCTGCCGATGGACGTTGCCACCATTTCACCCTTCTGGTTGGTCAGCGTGGATTTGAAGGTAATGAGCAGCCGTTTGCCCTTCTCGCTCGACTTGTCCTCCACGCCGTCCAGGGAGTTGACCACGCTGATCTCGTCGCCAACCTTGATTGGCTTGAAGAAGTTCCATTCCGCTCCGGCATCGACAATGCCGGGATAGGGCCAGTCAATATGCGTCCCCTCTCCGACGAACATGACCTCGGTCAGCATTCCAGGCGGGGTAACATCCTTCCACCTGGAGATGTCATCGCCCAGCGTGTCGCAGAGGAGGCGAATCATGCTCTTGTCGATCTTGAACTTGACCTCGCTGCCATGCTTCCCCACCATCGCCTTCAGATCCTCGACGGTTGCCATGCTCTCTTGCCCTCCTTAGCCAAGATTAGAAGCAGGTTGTCGGCAGACACCGGTTAGGCGGGCCCGGCTTACCAGGCCCTGCTCAAGATGCACGCCGCGTTGTTTCCGGCGTAGCCGTAGGTCTGGGCTATTCCCACCTTGGGGTTGTTCTTCACCTGCCTGTCTCCTGCCTCGCCGCGCAGTTGCTGCACCAGCTCGTATACCTGGAAAAGGCCCTGCGCCACAACGGCCTCGCCACAGGCCCCGAGACCGCCGCCGGCGCATACAGGCAGGTCGCCTTCAAGCGGGTCTACCTTGCCACTTCGCACCAGCTTCTCCGCCTCGCCATCCTGTGCCTGCAATATGCAGTCGAGATAGGCGAAGTAGTGCCAGGAGCTGTTGTCAGGCAGTTCGATTATCTGCATGTCCTCGGGCTTTCTGTTAGCCATCTTGTAGGCCGCGGCGATGGCGTTCCTGCTCTCCGTCAGTATGCCGACCCCGGGCCTGGGGTAGGCGCTCAGATATGTCAGCGGAATCGTGTTGTCCCCGTAGGAGGGGCTGCCGATAACGGCTGCATCTACCAGTACCGGCCTGTCAGTGTATTTCTTCGCCTTGTCAAGCGAGCACAGGATGACAGCCCCGGCACCGTCGCTGGTGGCGCAGATCTCCAGCAGATGCAACGGTGCGCAGACCATGGGCGAGTTCAGGACGTCTTCTTTGGAGAAAGCCTTTCTATACCTGGTCTTGGGGTTGTTGACGGCTGCCTTGCTGGTAATCACCTTCACCATGGCCAGGTCATCGTCGGTGGTACCCAGGTCGTTCATCCGTCTCTGGCATTCCATGGCCCAGTATGCGGGATTGGTCTCGCCGGTCATGACATAACGTATGTAGTCAAGATCAAACTGGCCGTCGCTGGACTGGGGCCTGAAGAAGCCCCCTGCCGACTTGTCTGCGGCCACCGCTATGGCTGTGTCGTACAGGCCGCTGGCCACGGCGAGATATGCCTCTCTGACAATGGCACCGCCCGTTGCGCAGGCGTTGGCGCAACTGGTGATGGGCACGCCGATGCCACCCATCGCCGCGGAGATGGCTGTGCCGCTGAGTATGCCGTGCAAGCCTTCTCTCTGCGTCACCCACAGATAAGTACCGGAGACCATGGACTCGATCTCCCGCCACTCCATCCTGGCATTATCCAGCGCCTCTGTTATGGCCTCTACAGCCATCTCGGGCATGGACTTATCCGTGAACACGCCCCACGGGTGGACCCCCACACCGACTATCGCTACGTCCCTGAATTTCTTCATCACTCTCTCCTTGGCTCTAGTTAGGTCCTGCTCAAATCTACGGAGCCACTACGCGGCTGGCTTCCACATCCAGGTGATGTACTCGTTCTCTTCGTCCTCGTACAGCTTGCCCACCGTCATTTCCATCTTCTGGCCAAGCTGCAACTCGTCGGTGCTCACGGCCAGTATGCCCAGGACCCTCAGGCCTTCCTCTGTGTCTATCATAGCTATCCCGTAGGGCTCGAAGGGCTCCTTCTTGAAGGGCGTGGGCGGGGCGTATATCTGGGTAGTGAACGTCCACAATGTACCCGTGTTGCTCACGTTGATCACTTCCACGTTCTCACGCTTCTTCTCACAATCCGGGTTAGCGCAGAACGCGGCCTTGGGGAAAGTCACCGTCCCACACTTCTTACAACTGCTCGCTATGAGCTGTGGCTTGTCAGAAGGCCACGTGAATAGCCCCTCCACTATTGGGACCTGTTGCTTGGCCATGCTGCTGCTCTCCTTTCTGAACTCCTTGGCTTCCCCAGGTGTGGGGGTACTGTGACACTAGCTGCCAAGTCCGATGGCAGAAGCCACCAACCGGCGCTGGAACTGACCGTCGCCGAAGGCGAACTGCGAGTTCTTCACTCGCTTCGAGTACAGTGGTAGGTCGGACTCCTCGCAGAAACCTATGGCCCCGTGGCACTGGTGGGCCAGATCACATATTCGCTTATAGGCGTCGCTGGTCCATGACTTGGCCATGGCCGTCTCTCTGCTGAAAGGCAAGCCCTCGTTCACTTCCCAGGCTGCCAGGTAGGTGATGTACCTGACTCCCTCCAGATCGATCATCATGTTGGCACAGTGGTGCTGGATGGCCTGAAGGCTGCCGATGGGGTGATCGAATTGCACCCTCTCCTTGACGTAGTCCACGGTCATGTCCATGACCTGCTCAGCCCCGCCCAGCATCTCAGCACACTTCAGCACAGCGCCCAATTGGAGCAGCCTGTTCAGTGCCTCGCCCCCCTTGTCGAGCTCTCCAAGGATGCTGTCCTTGCCGACCCTCACCCGGGCCAGATCCACCTTGAACTGTTTCTCTCCAGACAAGGTCTCGATGGGAGTCAGGGTTACGTTGGCGCACCTGGGGTCAACCAGGAACAGGGTCAGCCCTTGACCGCCGGACCCCGCGTTGGTCCTGGCGGCGCATACCATCATGTTTGCCACGTGGGCATTCTCCACGAATAGCTTGGTACCTTCGAGGATGTAGTCTCCACCGTCGACAGAGGCAGGGCAGTTCAGTGCGTCAATAGCATACCCGACACCCGGTTCGCTGACCGCCAGTGTCACGATGAGCTCCCCGGATGCAATCTTTGGCAGCAGCTCGGCCTTCTGTGCGTCAGTCCCGGTATCCAGGATGGCAAGGGTGCCGATCAGGTTGCAGAAGAAGGGGCCTGGTAGGGCTGCTCTGCCCATCTCTTCAACCAGGGCTGTAGCATCGAGAATGTTGCCTTCTATACCACCATACTGCTCAGGGATGACGAGGCCGGTCCACCCCAGTTCAGCCATCTTGTTCCATAACTGAGGCGGATAACCCGTTTCGTCCCGGTCCTTGAGGAGCTGACGCACGGTCTCCTTGGGGCACTCCGTAGTCAGGAAGTCGCGGGCTATCTTTCTCAGCATTTCCTGCTGTTCCGTAAAGGAGAAATCCATCTTCGTCGTCCTTTTCCTTCTAGCTCCTGGGCAGCCCCAGGCCTCTCAAGGCTATGGTGTTCCTCTGGATCTCTGAAGTGCCGCCGGCGAGCGACAGGCCGGGGCTGAAGTTGTACAAGAAAGTGAAACGCTTGCGAAGCTTCCCCCACTTGGGGTCCTCACCGAGCTGTACCTCCTGCCCGAGGATTCTCAGCCCTACATCAGCCAACCGCTGGCCGAGCTCGTCGGCCATGACTTTGACCACGGAAGACTCCCAGCTAATGCTCTCACCCCTGTTGAGGAGCCAGGCTGCCTTGTAGTTGATCATGCGGCTCACTTCCAGTTCGACCGCTATCTCCGCCAGCACGTCGCGCAGTACTTCGTCGTCCTTCAACCGCCGCCCATCATAGCCGCATTCGTTGACGTACTCGACGAGTTCTTCCAGGTCCCTCCTGCTCCCTGCATGCCTGAGGCACCTGCCCCAGAAGCGGTCTCCTTCCAGGCACTCAAACACCAGCGGGAGGCCGCGGTTCTCCTGGCCCAGCAGGTGACTCTTGGATACATGAACGTCCTCCAGGAATATCTCGTTGAAAGACTCGGCTCCGGCCATGTCAACTACAGGGTTGACGGTGACTCCCTGGCTCCTGGTGTCCACCAGGAATGTGCTGAGGCCCTTGGACTTGGGAGCTTCGGGGTCTGTCCTGGCCAGAATCAGGGTCCATTCTGCCACGTGGGAGCCGGTGGGCCATATCTTCTGGCCGTTGAGTATGTAGTCATCCCCGTCCTTGACTGCCCGGGTTGCCGTGTTGAGCATGTCCGAGCCAGCCCCCGGCTCGCTCAATCCAGTAGACCAGAACATCTCAGCTCTGGCCATCGCTGGCAGGAAGGTCTTCTTCTGTTCCTCGGTGCCATAACGGATGAGGCCGGCGGCTACAGCATCCGCGAAGAGGTGTCCGTACTGCGGGGCGCGGTGATAAGCAAGCTCTTCAGCAGCCACGAAGCGCTCCATGACGGTTCTACCCATGCCACCGTATTCCTTGGGCCATGATATGGACAACCAGCCCTTCTCCCCGAGCCTCTTGGTGAAAGCCCGAGACCAACCTCCAAAACCATAGCCCTCATCTTTGATCTCGCAAGGGAAGCTCTCTGGCGGCTCCTCTTCACAGAAGCGCCTTACCCCTTGCCTGAGCTTCTCCTCCCGTTCGGAAAATCGGAAATCCATTCGCCGTGTTTACCCCGCTTTCTTCATAGGAGGCATTATGATTGCCTCCTCCACTGCAATCTTGATGGCGCAGTGCACTTCCATCTTCATAGGTGCGAATTGCGCTTTGAAGGAGTCCACCAATTCGCCCGATTCCAGCACTTCAGCTCTGCCTCTAACCCGGCAGCCTCCCCAGACTGCCGGATCGAAGACCAGCACCTCTACCTGGGGGTTCTCCTTGATATTGGCTAGCGTGTTGGGAGACATTATCTCTGCAAAGGCAACATGTTCGTTGTCAACGACACGGAGGGAGCCCTTGGGCGAGACATTAGGCTTGCCGGACTTGCTGGCGGTCGCAACGAAGGCCGGGATCAGTTCAGCTATCATCTTCTTGACTTCTTCGGTCAACGCGGCCATCTGTGCTGCCCTCCCTTCGGCTTTGATTCTAGCATTCGGGGTTTCAAAAGGCAACCTGAGCAGGCTGGGGGATAGGCTGATTGCCCAGTGGTAGGCCGATCATCTACAATGGCAACTGGTGGGGTCGCAACTCTCGTAGCTCGGTGATGTGATGTACGATACGACCTATACTTCGTGCAGGAAGCCGGAAGAGGTGTGGGCCGGCATCCAGCGGGTGTCACGGTTGTGTATTGATGACTAGTGCTTCAGTCTTGGCAAACCTGATCGTTGCAGACGCCGATGTCCCGTCCCTGTTGAACGAAGGCCGAGCAGCGGTGGTCTGCGCGAGGTATGATGTAACATTGAGGTACTGTCAGCTATGAGCAGAGTGATGAAGCTTCTCAGGTCTTTCCGGGACTGGCTTGCCACAAGGTCCTTGAGGTCCCTGGTCATTTACTTCGTCCTTCAAACGCTTGTTCTGCTTGCCCTCTTCATAGTGTTTATCTGGGTCTTGCTTACGAGGTAGACGGCATATCCGTCTTTGGGGTCGAAGGGGGTGCGAGGTGCGCACGTGTGGAGATACTTCCACGGGTAACCCCGGCGCAGCTACCAGGTCCAACTGTTGGGCAGGGCCATGCCGATCAAGACTCCTACTCCGAGCAGCAGAGGGGTGATGAGGGTGACCATTACGTTCTGTGCCATGGAGGGTACCAACCGGGGTGTGTCCTCGTAATAGTCCAGTGCTCCCTTGATGGCCTTGAGGGCGATAGGAAAGGTCAGGACTGCCAGCAGCGCGGTGACCGGCAGCACCTTGGAGGCCACTGAGCAGACAAGCCACAAGTAGGTGAGCAGAATGAGTCCGGCATATACCTGAGCGCTGCGCTTTCTCCCTATTGCGATCGGCAGGTGATATCTGTCGCCTGCCTGGTCCGCCTCAACATCGGGGAGCTGGTTAAGCAGCAGCAGATTGCTGACCAGGAACCCTGGTATCATAGAAGCCATAGCCGCGGACAGGGTATATTCCCCGGTCTGGGTGAAGTAGGTGCCCAGCACCATCAGAGGGCCAAACCCAAGGCCCGGAGCAATAGCACACAGAAACGGGTCTTTTGTCATATGCGTGGTGTAGAAGTACACCAGAGCGATGCCCAGGATGCCCAAAGGTACGATTTCCCAGCCGTATTCCCAGGCGAAGTAGACACCGATGAGGGCGACTCCCACCAAGCAGCCAATGCCCAGGAGAAATACCTTCTGCGGGTCGAGAAGCCCGCCGGGTAGTATCCCGGTGCCCCCGCTGAAGGGGGTCTTCATCGTCTTGAAGTCTATGCCGGTCCTGTAATCGGAATACTCATTGAGCACGTTCACCGCGATGTGGGCCAGAAGGGCCCCGAGGAAAGCCAGCCCGAAGTGGAGTGCATTGATGTGGCGCGTGTCGTACACGGCTACACCGAGGCCGACGATGACACAGGCCGGAACCAGCAGCAGGAAAGAGGGTCGTGTCTCCAAGAACCACGTTCTCACAGTAGCCATCGCAGCGCTCCCTGGTGCCCCTGAATCCGGCACCCCAAAGTCACTCCAATACTAGCACCTTAGGGCAACGGTCTTCAAAAGGGCAGGCCCTTTCCCTTGCGTTCCACGATCAGCATCGGCAGGACCGACGTGATGTATGGTTCATCTATGCCAGCAGACCGGCAGCCTCCAGCACCGCCGGCACGCGGTCCTCCATGCCGATAGCCATGATATGGACGCCCTGGCACATGCCCTGCATCTCCTTGATGAGCCTGGCAGCTATCTCTATTCCCTTGGCCTTCTTGTTCTCAGCCTTGTCCATTTCGTCTATGAGGGCGTCAGGCACGAAAATGCCAGCGACGTTCTTATTCATGAAACGTGCCATGGCGGCTGACCTCAACAGCACGATTCCGACGAGAACAGGCACATTGAGGTGCCTGACACAGCTCATGAACTCCTCGAACTGTCGAGCGTCGTACATCGCCTGGGTTTGGAAGAACTGCGCTCCGGCCTTGACCTTCTTCTCCATCTTGATGACCTGTGGCTCCATGGGATCGGCGCCCGGGGTGACTGAGGCACCCAGGAAAAACCTCGGTGATCCCGCCAGTTCCTTGCCACCCAGGTCGGTGCCCTGCTCCAGCGCCCTGACCGCCTGAAGCAGCGAGACGGAGTCCAGGTCAAACACGGGCTTGGCGTCCGGGTGGTCGCCCAGCGAGACGTGGTCACCGGTGAGGCAAAGGGCGTTCTGAATGCCCATCACGTAGGCATTGAGGAAGTCGGACTCCAGTGCGATGCGGTTCCGGTCCCGGCAAGTGGCCTGGAACACAGGCTCCAGTCCCCACTGCATGACCAGATGGCAGCTTGCCAGTGAGCCAAGACGCATGACCGAACTCTGCTGGTCGGTGAGGTTGACGGCGTCTACCTTGCCTTTCAGGAGTTGGGCGTTCCTCTCCATATCTTCAAGGTCGACTCCCTTGGGAGGACCCACCTCAGTGGTCACAACAAACTTGCCGCTGGCCAGCTTCTCCTTGAGACTCATTGTACAGCTACCTCCTTGTCCTCTTGTTCCAGTGCCCACATGATGGTGGACCTGAGTTCCCTGGGAGGCTCCATTCTGCTGAAGGCTTTGGGTGGGACTATCCTCTTAAGACTGTCAAGCCTGTCCAGCTTCTTGAGCCGCTCGTAGATCAGGTGCCAGCCGCACTCCCTGACATCAGGCTCGACCTCACACCTGCCATCCTTCGATCCGCCGCATTGCCCGTTGATAAGCGACTTGCTGCAGGCAGTAATAGGGCATATCCCGCCTGTAAGGTCGAGGAGGCAATCGCCGCACTCATGGCACCGCTCGCTTCCCCGCCACTCGCCGCGGGCGCCCCCCTGGTTCACGGTATTGCACGCAGGGTGAGTGACCTTCTCTACCACCGCCGCCGTCGCCTGCACGCCAACTCCGCAGGTCATGACCAGCAACGAGTCGGATGCCACGATTTCCTCCTCGTGAGGCAATAGTCGCAGCTTGATCAAAGCCTTGTCACACAGGAAATCGACTACGGTTGTGCCTGTGACCCTCTTGCCTTCTTGTTCCAGCTTCTGCTTCATCTCGGCCACCTGTGCCTCACCGCCGGTCTGGCAGACCTCGGCACAGCCTTTACAGCCAACGATGAAGATGCTGTTTTCACCGTCGAGATAGCCCAGGATTTCTTCCATCGGTTTGAGTTCGGAAATCAGCATTTTCTCGTCTCCTCCAATACTAGTCCCACGATTTCGGGGATTTTCTCGGTAAGCTCGACTGAGGGTTCCAGGCCCCAGTCTATCTCCTTGGCCTGAATGCCAAAGACAACCACGTCTTTGGGTCCGATGCCCAGGGTCTCCATCACCCGCAGCGAGTCAAGGAAATCCACATCATGCAGTGAGTTTGACTCCCTCGTATCCAACTGCAAGTCCTCGATACTGAGGCGGTAAACTGCCCCAGGTTCTCCGCCGCCTTCTGCTGCATCGACTACGATCAGCTTGTCCAACTGGCCGAGTGTGAGGAGGATGTCAGGACACGTGCCACCGTCCACTACCTGGAGGTTGGCACGGTCCTCGACGTCCCCTCCACCCACTTCCTGCAATCGCTGGGCAACGTGGACCCCGATGCCCTCGTCTCTCAAGAGCAGGTTGCCGATGCCTACCACTGCGACTCTGGGCTGCTTCTCAAGACACTCTGAACTTGCCAAGGTCTCGTCCTCGCGGTGTGACCATGTGCACTGCACAGGCAATACACGGGTCAAAGGAGCGAACGATCCGGACTATCTCGAAGGGATTGCTTTCGTCCTTGATCCTGGTGCCAATAAGTGCCTGCTCTACCGGGCCGGGCTGACCTTGATCATCCCTGGGAGAGCAGTTCCAGGTCGTTGGCACCACACACTGGTAGTTGGCGATCTTGTGGTCCTTGATCTCTATCCAGTGCCCCAGCGCTCCTCTGGCGGCGTCTACAAGGCCCATGCCGGTGCTTTCCTCGGGTACCTCATAGTCGATGTAGGCCGGTTCGCCGGGTTTGAGCTGCAGCAGCCATCCGGGCATCGCATCCGCAATGACCTTTGCCGAGAAGGCGCGAGCGGCATGCCGTCCCAAGACGGAGAACATCGCCGACGGCTGCGCCTTGAAATGGGACAACACCGAATCGGCCAGTTCTTTGACTGCTGGCTGTCCTTTGACGTAGGAGACCATGATGCGGGCCAGGGGCCCTACCTCGTACACCTTCCCATCATAGCGTGGGGCCTTGATCCACGAATAGCCCGATGCTTTGCCCGGTTGGGGACTCGTAGCGCCGTTTTCAGGGTGCCGACCGGACGTGGAGTCCTCGTACCAGGAGTTCTTGACGTATTCGGTGATCTTGCTGGCATCCAGTTCCCTGTGCTGGAGGTCCGCAACAGAGGTTGTTCCTTGCTTGATCAGCCTCTCACGGCGGGTCAGGTCCTGGCTGGTGCCGTCCAGGTCATAGCTCCCGTAAGACAGCATGTTGCCGCAGCCGGACCCTATGCCGAAGTAGTCACTGTAGGCCCCGGCCACCATCAGTATATCCGGGATATAGGTGCTGTCTATGAAGTCCCGGAGTTCATTCACGTGCCACAGAAAGGAGGCTATCTTGTCTACTGTGGCAACCTCGGAAACGCCCCCTGGCAGAATGGAGCAGTTGTGGGGCAGTTTGCCGCCGAAGATAGCCACGGTCTCCTGCGCCTTCCGCCTCATCTCCAATGCCTTCAAGTAGTGGGATAGCGCCGCTATGTTCTGCTCGTCGCTGAGTCTGTAGTCGCCCTCGTAGCGCGGCACTAGGGGCCCCAACTCCCCGCGCTTGACGAAGTCGAGCACGGACTTGAGAACAGGGTCATCGCCGTCGTACCTGGCTATGGCCGTGACGTCAACATAGTCCAGGGCGGTGAGATGGTAGAAGTGCAGTATGTGGTCTGCAACGTGGGCGGCTCCCAGGATCAGGTTCCGCATGATCCTGCCGTTGTCGGGTATCTTGTCAGCCAACCCGAAGGCGCTGTCGAGGTTGAGGGTGGCTGCCGTGGAATGGCTGGTGGGGCATACGCCGCAGATACGTTGTGTGTAGCGTTGCGCGTCGCGCGGGTCACGGCCGCGCAGGATGATCTCGATCCCTCTGAAGAGCATGCCGGAGCTTCGGGCATCCTTGACAATGCCGTCCTCCACGGTTGCCTCTATCTTGAGATGCCCTTCAATGCGGGTTATTGGATCAATGACAATCTTGCCCACTGGTTAGACCTCCCTTTCACTTCGCCGCGCCAACACTTGGCAGCGCCTCGTCGGTAAGCTTCTTGTAGAAAGGTGCCAGCAGATCGGGAAAGCCTGGTTCAACGCACCCGATACATGAACCGCCGGAGCCAATGCACCAGTTGGTCCCATGATTCCACATCCTGGTGGGACAGTCGGCGTAAGTCACCGGGCCCTTGCAGCCCAGCTCATTCAGGCACCCCGGGTCACCGAACTTCTTGGCGAACTTGCCTTCGTCGAAGTAGGCGCGCCTGGGGCAGTTCTCATGGATCAGCTTACCGTAGAAGGCCTTGGGCCTCTTGTGGTCATCCAGGTCCTCGGCTTTGGGGAGACCGCCGATGAGGATACTGGCTACGGTGCCGACGAACCAGTCTGGATGAGGCGGGCATCCGGGAACGTTCACCAGCGGCACGCTGATACCGCGCAGTTTCATGAACTCGTCAGTCCCGACGCACCCGCTGGGGTTTGGTGCACCTGCGGCAATGCCCCCGAAAGCGGCGCAGGTCCCCAGGGCAATTACGGCCAGAGCGTCTCTGGTCAAGTGCTCGAGGTGGGTGGTCATGGCTATCGGTTCATCGCCTTTCTCGCCTACGAACCCGTAGGCACCGTTGGCTGCCAGAGGTATAGCCCCTTCGACCACCAGAACGTAGTTGCCCTTCTTCTCCTCCGCAGTGCGCTCCATCTCCTCAATCACCGCGTCGCCCTGACCAGCCATTATGGTGGCGTGGTATCTGACATTGAGGTGTATTCCGGGGATCACCTCATCCAGCAGGATGTTCTTGATACTGGGGCTGACGGAGTTGAGAACCGAGACGGAGCATCCAGTGCAGGTACTCCCCTGGAACCATATCACTGGAATCTCCTTGGTCTTTGTACTCGACATATGACCTCCCTTCGACTGTCCGATTGTACGACACGGCTGAATCCTGGGCAGAGAGTCTGCTGGCTCCCCTTGCAGGCCTATTCTCTACTGCTCACAAGGCAGAAAAACAAAAAGAGAGGCGGTTTCGATTACAGAACCCCGCCTCATTAAGGACAGTCCTTGCTTGCCTGAAATCTCAACCATCAACAAGCTTCCGAGCTGCACACCGACATAGTGTGGTCAGATCGTGCTCAACCATCCGCCGCGATATTGCACCCCTACCGATGCATCACTATAAACCAGAAGCGAGCCATGTGTCCAGCCGCCCAGCTTGTCATAAACCACACCAAGTGACCAACCCGGCAGCGGTGCCAGCTTCGGGATTCGAGCCGCAGCGCGCCGCCGACCCGGCCGCACATGCTGTTCGTGGGGGTTGGGACGGAAGAGCTATAGCGTTGCAGACAGTATGACCAGGAGGATCAGGAGCACGCCCGCGATTGTGACGCTCTTCTTCAGGTCTCCCACTACCTGCAGCAACTGCGGGGAAGCCTGTGGCGAGGTCGTGGCCTCTTCTCTCTTCGCCACCACAGGCGCCGGTGCGCCCGGTTGCGGCAGTACCCTCTGGGACTCCGTCAGCACCGGGCCACGGCTGGGCTGACGCTTCCTCCTGCTTCTTCGCGATCTCCCTGCTTGCTGTGGGGTTCTAGGCACTTTCGCCCCCTTCTTCCCAGAGACGCTGCATGGCGGCCTGTGCCACCTCGTGACTGAAGCCGCGGCGTCTCAGAAACATGCCGATTCTACGCCGGAAAACCTCGTATTCCTCTGATCGATATCGCCTGGCCTTCCTGGCCGCTGCTTCGTAAGCAGTCGCCATGTCATCCACGTCGATCAGTACCTCGTCTATGATGTCCGCCGACACCCCTTTTGCCCTCAGTTCGCTGCGCAGGATACTCCGGCTCCTGGGGTGGAAGGAGTCACGGTTGCTTCTCCAGAACCTGGCGAAGGCTGCATCATCCAGCAGGCCCTTCTGCGCCAGTTCGTCCATAATGCTGCCCGCATCAGCGCAGCCCTTCTTCGCCAGGTACCTCTCCAATTCCAAGCGGCTTCTCGGCCGGTAGGCCAGGTACCGGTAGGCGGCATCCAGGCAGGACTGGCGGCTGTGTTGCTCGGAGTCAGTCATTCCGTAGGTGCAGGTGGCCCGGCTTTCGGCGAGGAGGTTAGCGACAAAGGCATACCCTTTGAGCGTATCTGCGCCTCGATCTCATGGGCCAGTTCGGGATGCTCCGTAAGGTAGTACTTGGCGTTCTCTCGTCCCTGCGCAAGGCGTTCATCTCCATAGGAGAAGAAAGCACCGCTCTTCTTGACCAGGCCCATGCTAACGCCCAGGTCGACGATGTCTCCTTCCTTGCTGATGCCGGAATCGAACATGATATCGAACTCCGCAGTCCTGAAGGGTGGTGCAACCTTGTTCTTGACCACTTTGGCCCTGACCCTTGTGCCGACTACTTCGCTGCCGACCTTGATCGACTCCACCCGCCTCAGGTCGATTCTGACGGAGCTGTAGAACTTGAGTCCCCGCCCCCCGGGGGTGACCTCCGGATTACCGAAGAACACGCCCACCTTCTCTCTCAGTTGGTTGATGAATACGGCAGCGGTCTTGGACTTGCTTATCGAGCCGGTGAGCTTTCTGAGTGCCTGCGACATGAGGCGGGCCTGCAGCCCCATCTGCGGCTCTCCCATGTCCCCCTCGAGCTCCGCCCGGGGCACCAGGGCAGCTACAGTGTCGATGACCACTATGTCCACAGCAGCGCTCCTGACCAGGATGTCCGTTATCTCCAATGCCTGCTCGGCCGCGTCCGGCTGCGAGATGTGGAACAGGTTGTCCAGAAGCTTCACCCCGCACCGGGAGGCATAGGTCGGATCGAAGGTGTGCTCTACATCGATGTACGCTGCTATACCGCCCTGTCGCTGGGCCTCGGCAATGATGTGGAAAGCCAGCGTTGATTTGCCGGCCGACTCCGGCCCGAAAATCTCGGTTATGCGGCCTCGAGGGATGCCGCCCACTCCAAGGGCCAGGTCAAGCGAGAGGGAGCCAGTGGATATGGTCTCCACCGACAGACGCGCCGAATCGTCGTCCAGTTTCATTATGGAACCCTTGCCGTACTGCTTCTCTATCTGTTGATAGGCCAGGTCGAGGGCTTTCTCCTTCTCCAGCATCGCCGCCTCCCCCAAGATGTTTTTACCATGATAGCATAGGCCACCACCCCGTACAATGGCCCTCGTGTAGCTACAAATCCACCATCCAGCGGCTTGGCTCAAACCTGTTCCTCCAGCACAATCGGCTGGGACAATCGTAGGGCGGGCAGAGTCCCACACAGTGAAGGGACGCTGCAGCTGTGATCACGTCGGCGGGGCGAAACCCAAAGAGGTCTCCTATGGCGACTCTTTGAGTTTCATCCCGAGGGATAGTCACGGTTGTGTCGCTTGGTGATGACCTCGGGACTCTGTCCACCCTACAGGCTACGACCAGCCTTGTTCACCGGCGCGTGCTCACATACATGTGTGTCGGCAATGACACTGTTCCTGGTCATACGGGTGGCTGTGCTGGGGATGCTGCCCCGAAAGGCCTGCTTTGACGGTGGCCGGACCCTGTGCTAGCCTGGGTCTGGAGCCAGGCCGGACGTACACGGAATAGGCCCGGCTGTAGGGTGGCAATGCCGTTGCACATAGGTACTTCAGGATGGGTCTACAAGCACTGGAAAGGCGTGTTCTATCCGCAGGGCCTGGCCCAGGCGAAGTGGCTTGGTCACTACAACCAGCACTTTGATACTGTAGAGCTCAACAACACGTTCTACCGGTTGCCCTCCGAGAACGCCTTCGCCCGGTGGCGCGACCTGTCACCGCCGGGCTTCCTGTACGCCGTCAAGGCGAGCCGTCTGATCACTCATCTCAAGAAGCTCAGGAATGCAGAGACCGCGCTGGACAGCTTCGTGGAACGCGTGCGGCTTCTTGGTGACAGGCTGGGGCCCGTGCTATGGCAGCTTCCCCCGAACATGAAACGGAACGAAGCCCTGCTTGACGACTTTCTTCGGCTGCTGCCAACCGACCTCCAGCACGTGTTTGAGTTCCGAAACGAGTCCTGGTTCGACGATGCAGTGTTGGACCTGCTCAGATGGCATAACGTGGGCTTCTGTGTCTACGATATGCCTGGACTGACTACACCTGTGGTAGCTACGTCGACGGCGGTGGCTTACCTCCGTTTTCACGGTAGCGCCAGCATGTATGACAGTTGTTATACAGAGGCAGAGCTTGAGCTGTGGGCGGGTAGGATAGGCCGGTTGGCGGAAGAGGCTGCAGACGTGTATGTGTACTTCAACAACGATACCGACGGCTTCGCCATTGCCAACGCCAGGACTCTGTCAGGGTACCTGGGGGTGATCCCTTACGGCCCCCCGGAGGGCAGCCCCAGGTAGGTCCGCTGCAGCAGTAGAGCGTCTTCCTCCAGGTTAGGGCTCTCGCAGATCACCATGCCCCTGGCCCCCCGTTCTTTCAGGGCGATAAGCAGGGCTTCGTACCTGAGGTCGGATTCCTCTAGGGTGACGTGCCTTGTCTCCCCACTGCGACCGTACTGCACTCCGGAGACATGAATGTGTATGTCCTCCAGGGCGCTCCTGCCCAGTTCTCTGTCCACCCGGTCCAGGACCGCCAGGAAATCCTCCAGTGAGCTGGCTCCGCCGGTCCGAGCATGCCAGTGGGAGAAGTCAAGGCATGGGGCGACGCCGTCCATCTCCTGGCAGAGCGATAGCGTCTCATCCAGGCTGCCGAACTGGCTGGTCCTGCCCATCAACTCGGGTCTGAGTACCACGCTGTTGCCTTCTTCATCCAGGATGGCCCTGATTGACCTGATACGGTCTCTGACACGGCGGTAGACCTGGTCAGGAGGATCGCCCAGGTAGAAGCCGGGGTGAAAGACCACGTTGCGGGCACCGAGTCGCTCAGCTATGCGGGCGGTCCGCAGCAGTCTCGCCTGGCTGGCTTCCAGCTTGTCTTTCTCCCCGGCGTTGAGGTTGATGTAGTAGGGAGCGTGAGCGGACAGCACGATCCTGTGTCTGGCCGCTGCCCTACGAGCTTCCGCTGCGGCGGCATCGGACATCTTCACGCCGTGCACAAATTCAACCTCCATGCACTCCAGGCCAAGCCGGGCCGCCTGCTCTATGCCGGCCGCGGCGCTGTGGCCCCTTGCGCTGTGGGGCACCCCCGCTGTTCCAAACAATAATCCCTGGGTTGGTCTCATCCTCATGGCACATTATACTATGCGTTCACTGTGCTGCCCCCCCGAAGCTGGATTTCTGTGATAGAATTAGAGCATGGTGTCGGATAACTCCCTCAGCCGCTGCCCGGCAGACCTCGAGGCGGTGGCCCACCTGAAACAGGCTGTCGCAGACGGCAAGCACTGGTACCTGGCCCTCCTTGAAGCTATTGGCCTTTGGGGCAGCGTCGAGGAGGTCTATGACGGGCAACACTATCGCTATCTGATAGGCAACGAGGCCTTCGACTGGCTGCTGCTGGCGGAGCGGTTGTGCCTGGAGGTAGACGGCGTCGTCCCCGAGCATGAGAAGGTAGGCCTTCTCTTCTCTGGGAAGCCGCCGATCGAGCTGTCGCGCAAAGAGTTCAGCTCGTTGATCGGCGAGGCAAAGTACAGGGCCTATCTCAACTATGTCTATGGCGTCGTGGTGGAGCAGGCCCTGGTGTCGGCGGTGGAGGAGGAGGTACGGAAAGACTTCAGCAGCCTGACGGCTTCACGTCACGCCGCTCTTGAGCAGGAGGCGTACCGGCGCATATACGGTGCCGATACGACAGCGCTTCTGAGGCGTTTCAGGCAGGAAGCAGGTTATGCCGACGCAGAGTCCATAAGCCTGACCGAGGAGAAGGAATTCACCTACTGGTTGTTCAACTATCGAGTCCAGAACTCCGACAAGGAGAGGGTGGCTAGTGATACCAGGAAGGCCCTGCAGTGGCTACAGCACCAGCGCAGCCGGGCCGGGATGCCTGGCGGAGACAAGGGCGAGAATCCCAGTCATCCTGCTTCGGGAGGCGACGCTACTCATCCATCTTCTCTATAGGCGCCAGGCTCAAGAGCAGTCTCTTCACCCCCTCGTTCACGAAATCCACCACCACTTCATGGTCGTCCTGATTGGGCCGGCAGTTGATTACGACTCCCTCCCCGAACTTCTTGTGCCGCACCCTCTCGCCGGGGTGCAGGACCAGGTGCGATGGTGCGGAAGGGGGGGTGAAGCACACTGACTCAAAGGGGTCGGTGGACTCCAGTACCCTTGAGGGGATGTCCTGCAGGAATCGCGATGGCTCGTTGGAGTTGACGCCACCGAACAGTCGCCGGTACCTGGCGTTTACCAGGTACAGCCGTGTCTTGCTCCTTGTCATGCCGACGTAGAGGAGACGGCGCTCCTCCTCCATCTGGGCGGGGTCGTCGAAGCACCTGATGTGCGGCAGGACGCCCTCTTCCAGTCCCACAATGAATACCACAGGAAACTCCAGGCCTTTGGCCTGGTGCAGAGTGATCAGGGTTATGGCATCCTTCTCTTCGTCGAACTCATCCACGTCGGAGAACAGTGATACGCCGTCAAGGAACGAGGCCAGACTGTCGGTAGGGCTGAGATTGTCGTACTCCCGAGCTATGCCGCGCAACTCCAGGATGTTCTCCCAGCGTTCTTCCCCGTCGTCCATTCGCAGGATGTAGTCCTTGTAGCCGGTCTTCTGGAGGACCGAGTCGAGCAAAGACATCGCCCTGTTCTCCCTGCTATCGCTCACAATCTGGGACAGGATGTTGTAGAAGCTGCCAAGCGCCTGGGCGGCCCTGGAGGTGAAGGGAGAGGCCGTGGGCTCCCTGGCGATCGCTTCGAGGCCGGCGTAGATGGACATGCCCAGGCTGGTCGTCCAGCGCGACAGGTCATCGAGCGTCTTCTTGCCGATGCCCCGGGGTGGGACGTTGATAATGCGCGTCAGGCTGATGCTGTCATTCGGGTTGCGGATGGCTTTGAGGTAGGCGATGACATCCTTGACCTCTCGGCGTTCGTAGAACCGTACTGCGCCTACAAGCTGGTAGGGCATGCCATATCTGAGCAGCGCCTCCTCCAGCGCTCTCGACTGGGCGTTGGTGCGGTACATAACGGCGCAGCCGGCATGCCGCGCCTCCATCCGGATGAGCAGGCTCTGTATCTCGCTGACCACGAACTGCGCTTCTGCCACCTCGTCGTCCGTGGTGACCAACCGGACCGGCGCTCCATCATCATTGTCGGTCCACAGCCTGTTCTCCTGCCGGGCGCGGTTTGCGGCAATGACCCTGCCGGCTGCCTCGAGTATGTTCTTGGTGGAGCGATAGCACTGTTCCAGGTAGATGACCCTGGCGTCCGGGTAATCCTTCTCGAAGCTGAGGATGTTCCGGATATCGGCGTGCCTCCAGGAGTAGATCGACTGGTTCGGGTCCCCCACAACGCACACATTGCGGTACTTGCCACCCAACTGCTTGATGAGCTGGTACTGGGTGATGTTGGTATCCTGGAACTCGTCCACCAGGAGGTGCAGGTAGCGCGACTGGTACCTGCTGAGGACGTTGGGCTGGTCACAGAAGAGGTAGTAGGTCCTCATCAGGAGATCATCGAAGTCCAGCGCCCGGTTCCGCTCCAGGAGCGCCTGGTATTGCAGATATACCCTGTGGGCCACTTCATCGAAGTGGCTGCCGATGTGCTGTTCGAAGCCCTCGGTGGTCGTGAGTTGGCTCTTGGCCCGGCCTATCACGTTGAGGAAAGCCTTGGCCGGATATCTCTGGGGGTCGAGGTTCAGTGTCTCCATGGCCTGTTTCACCAGCCTTGTCTGGTCATCCTGGTCGTAGATGACGAAGGCGGGATCGATCCCGACACGCTTGCCTTCGCGCCGGAGGGTGGCTGTGCAGATGGCATGGAACGTCCCTACGGTCAGTTCGTCCAGGGAGCGGCCCAGGAGCCTGTAGAGGCGGCCCTTCATCTCACGTGCCGCCTTGTTGGTGAAGGTAAGGGCCATCACCCGTCGGGGGTTGATGCGCCACTGCCTGACAAGGTAGGCGATCCGGTGGGTGATGACTCTGGTCTTGCCGCTACCGGGACCGGCCAGGATGAGCAGGGGCCCCTCAACGGTCTCAACGGCCTCTCTCTGGGGTGGATTGAGCCCTTCGAGCACGTCCATGGGGGATTCGAGGCGAATTATAGCATCGGCCCAGAAGTGCCTTCAATGCGTTGGCACTTGAATCGGTACACTGATCGTCTCATTGCATAGAAACACAAGCAGTCCTTTGCATTAGTTATACAGACCTCAGTAACCGCATTTCCCCATCACACACGTCTCCAAGAAGGCGCTTGCGGTCATACGTGCAGGTGGTAGGGGCGCTGCTTGCTGCGCCCTCACCTCGGGGCAGGGCAAGCTCGTGGGCGCAGCAAGCAGCGCCCCTACGAGGATGATTCCGTGGACATGATTGGGCATCACCACGGAGGCATCCAATTCCGATCCGGGAAACCGGGCCGGCAATTCATTCCACACCGACTGCACCATCCGTCGGGCGTCATTTATTCTGAACTTCCCCCCGGATTTAGGCTCGAAACAGGCACGACTCAGGCACAAGAAATAGTGTCAAAATGTAGCCAGAAACAGGCTTGACATTCCCCCGAAAATGGTGTTTACTGCTCAGTTGGGT
>Ga0180432_10000638_pt1 | contig 58226 bp, 52 predicted proteins | sample SS_ome_10_FD_132414 | JGI IMG/M metagenome (GOLD analysis project Ga0180432, IMG submission 132414) | Hypersaline lake sediment archaeal communities from the Salton Sea, California, USA - SS_1_MS_2 metaG | ecosystem: Environmental > Aquatic > Non-marine Saline and Alkaline > Hypersaline >... | reverse complement strand
TGAAGTAGATATTTCGATTCCATGTTCCGATCAACAGGATAAAAAATCATCCCGATCATCCTGTTAATCCTGTCTGAAAAAATTATCTCAATAGGGGGTATCGCCGAAGGGGAGATTGAAGATAATCGCCACGAGCTTCACGGCAAAGTAGATGATAAGACCGGCGAGGATCACGGCGAGAATAATATGGGCGTTATAAATGAAGCGCTCCTGGAAGGACTCCTTCACCCGGTGCAGCACGCACGCGATGAAGATGAGATATCCACCCAGCCCCAGACAGCCCGATATGATGAAGAGCAGCTTAATACCGGCTCCCATCTCGGGGAAGAGGTTCAGATCCAGATAGAGCCGGTATCCGATAATCCACCAGATGATCATCCCGGGATTGGCAATAGCGATGGTGATGCCTGAGAGATAGGAAAATCTCCCCTTCTGACTGTTCCTCCCGCCGTTGTTCAGGATGCAATGCCGCTCTTTAATGGTGCGGTAGGCGAGAATAGAGAGCACCACAATACCCAGAGAATAGATGAATACCTGGAACCGTATGTCGAGGAGATAGCTCCCCAGGCCGAAGAGGATGAGAAAGCCGTATATGAAATCGGAGGTGGCTGAACCGGAGGCGGTTGCGATAGCCGACTTTAAATGCCCGTTTATCGATTTTTTTATGACCTGGAGCTGCACCGCCCCGACGGGTATAGAAGAGAAGAGACCCATAAAGAAAGCGAACAGGTAGGTTATAAAGAGCTTTGAAAGATAAAAGAAATCCATTATTAATATAAGTGCTCGTAAAATAGAACTGCGAAGAGAAACAGTCACCGGTGATGCATTTTCACCATAGACGGATACTGTTAAAGGATTACGTAAAAAAATCAATAATAATTGGTTAAATAAAAAAAGGGGCACCCGAACACGCGTTTATGCTTCAGACACCCCTTTGATAGCGCAAAGAAACATTCGGAGAGAAATTCAGCAAATCCCTCTCCACGGAAATCCACTATAAGAATATCTGACACTGTATATTTGCGTACTTTTCTCCGATGGTCCCCTCATTGTCGCCCAGAGGATAGGCGTATTCTGCCTTGATACTCGCGTTGTGTCCGTCGAGATATACGTTAACCCCCATAATGACATGCGAGGTCTCGGTATCATCCGCATCATCGGCAACAACGGTGTAATATTTCACGACCGGCTGAACGAGGTTGGCGATGAGCAGACCGGCCTGCACGAAGTAGGCGTAACTATCGCTATAGGCGGTTCCCTCGGTCGGATAGGCTGTCTCGGGACAGTTCTCTATATTAACATAGGCCGCCTGCAGGGCGATTGCATTGCCACCCGCAAAACCGTAATCAACGGTCAGGTCCAGAGTCCAGGCGCGGTAATCTTCGGGCACCTTGCCGGGATCGGGTAAAACCTGCTGCTGATAATCCAGCCCCGCGCCGAAGGATACTATCTTCTTTTTACCGAGATAGTTGCCGCTATAGAAGAAGCCGGTTTCGGGTTCCATGGCGTTGATCTGGATTCGACCCGTATAGCGGGGATAATCGTGCGTATTCGTATCCAGATCCACCCCATCGTCGTCCGCCAGAGTGGCCCTGTCCCGTCCCTGAAATACGCCGACCCGATAATCGATGATTCCACCCAGGAGAAGCCCCCGCACTTCAAGTCCGTAATCGCGCCACACATTGGTGTTCTTGAGGCCGGCGCCGACAAATGCCGTGTTATAATCAACGCCCAGCAGCGATACGGCGGACTGCCGGTTATGATGCATGAAGGGGAGAAGGATCATGCCCACGGCAACCTGAAGCTCATCAGCGATCATATAGTTGATATAGGCATCCTGCGTGAAGAGACCGGTATCGCTGCTTCCCTTGTTGCCGGTATCGTCTTTACCGGCATTGAAGTCGTCGGTCTCCATGAAAAAGGTAACGTTTTTCGCCACCTGGCCTGTCAGCATAATACGCGATCGTCTCAGAAAGAAGCTCTTATCGACCGTGCTGTCGTCCTCGGGACTCTCTCCCTGGTCATAGTACTCCTTGAACTGACCCCATACCTGAAGGAGAAAGTGCACCTGAACCCACTTGTACTCACCGTAGGAAAGCTTTGCCGCAGTAGTGTCCTGAGCCAGCACCGGCATTGCAAGAAGCACTATTGCGGTTATGGCAATTGCTCGAATCAACAATTTCATAAAAGACCTCCTACATTTATAGTGTAATGAAAGTGTTAAGGAACTGATTCGACAGTAATGTTATTCCGCACTCTGTCAAGCCTTAATTGGCGTCAAATCTTTTCGGAGAAGGCTCCGGTACGGAATTTTTTTACAGCGGTTTCTTATACAGTGTGATTCACAGAAATGCGGGAGGTGGTGCATCCATTCACGGTGTGCGTTACCGATTCCTGTTTCGCCGGCCACCAGGGAAATTCCGAAACTTGTTTCGGCCCGGAAACGGAAGATCGGGAATATCTATCAGGCCCTCCTCCGGCATCCAGGATTTCTTGATTTTTTCGTGGATGTCGTGAATCCAGATGACTGGAGGAAGCCTGAGTGCCGACATGAGGAGCAGGAGCATCGCAATGATCAGGCAGAGAAGAACAGGACGGTTCTTAATCCCGGCGTCGGGGGAGGGACGCCTGAAATAGCTTACAAAAGCACTCCAGTTAAACCAGAGGTGAAGCGGAGCAAGCACCACGAAAAGCAGAGCGAAGGAGAGATGTATGGCTTCCCAGCTCTCCTTGCCGAGGAGGAGAAACCGCCAGTGGACAAATTCCGCCACCTTGCACTGCGGCGCAAAGTACAGCGCAATGCCTGAAAGTGCGAGAAGGAGAAAAGAAAACGCGGAACCCACCGACAAATAGGTACGGATTAATAATCTGTTCGCCTGCTGAGCCATCTGTCACCTGCTTTACATTTACTCTCAGTGCAACCGCTGCCGTTCATTGATGAAACAACAGCTCCATCATACAATTATCATTCAAACATCTACCCTGCCAACAATGAAATTTCCCCAGCAGGGACAGAGGGCTTTCCCCAGTGACTCCAGCATTCCAGCGCACCACAGCAGTGGCGCATAGGGGAGCGCAAAGGTTGAGCCGATGACCCGGGTCTTGCCATAGCGGTTCAATAATCTCTTTATCTCACCTGTCGTGAAGAAATGCGCGTTGTGGAAGACGGGATCTTCTGCCCCCCTGATCCTCCGCGATACTCCGAGCCATGATAGTCGATTCAGCACGCCGACAATCATGCACCCTCCCGGATTGATCAGCGATCGCATTTTATCAAGCGCTCCGGAGTAATCGGGAATGAACTCGAGCGTGGTTATGGCCGCCACCACATCAAAAATCCTGTCGAACTCCGCGGTCATGAAGTCTCCCGCGATGAATTGAACATCCTGCAATCCCTTCCCCTTCGCTACGGTGATCATTTCGGAAGAGACATCGATTCCCGTTACCCGATACCCTTTCTCGGCAAACCAGGCGCTCCAGTGACCGGTTCCCGAGCCGACCTCAAGCAGCGTGCTGCTGTTGCCGGCGGGCGGCAGCAGAGACGAAACTGCCCGCTTCTCCTGAATATCGTATATCTGTCCGATCGGACTGTCGTACCAGCTGTCATAAGCTGTCGCTATGGGATCAAAGTTAAATTTCGACTGTTGCATGTCTATACGTACTCCCCCTTCAGGTGAATGATGAGAAGCGTCCCCCGGGAAACCGAAACCGAGGCATCCCCTTCCATGATATTGCTGAGTCCCCTGCTCCCGCGCTCGAGATCCTCGTCATTGAGTGGATAGGCAAGCCCGGCAGTGGAACAGCGGACTTTTTTATCGAGCGGCATAAGAGTGATGGTATCACCACGCTTTCCTGCAAAATCCCGTTCCTGTCCGTCGGTGAGGGCAATAATTTCGACATCGCGGTCTACAAGGCGAATCCTCCCCGGATACCGGCCACATACCACTATATTGCACAGCTCGTGATCCACCCTGCCACCCAGCGCGCCGAAAATATCAACCTCCGAGAAGCCTTCATGTAAGGCATGTTTGACTGCAATCTCCATGTCGGAATAGTCTTTTTCCGATGGATGCCGAATCATTCTGCTCTCCACCGTACCGACAAGGGAGTCCATGTCTCCTATGACCAGAGCCGGCACGATTCCCACGCTGCGGCAATGCGCCACTCCGCCGTTCGCGGCAATAACCGTAGTATATCCGCCGAGCTCTTCTTTCAGCCATTCATAATCCTCGATAACACCGTTACAGACTACCGCACATCTCATAATACTGTTATCCCGAAACCCACTCCGGAGTGAGGAGCGGCTCCCCTACTTACTGAAAATAGTTTTCATTATCAAAAATTTCATATTCATCTTCTTTGTCAAGGGAAATGTTTCCACTTTTTGGCTTGACGGAATAGGGGGGGCATCATTACATTGTTAATGAAAACCATTTTCAGTAAGCAGAAGGGGGGATTTCGGAAAATTTTATGGCAGCGGACGGTTCAGCGAGAAAACCATGGTGGCAGAGTGTTTTTCACCGTTACGGTGCGAGAGTGACCGTACCGCGAGAGATAGTTATCGATATTCTGCAAAACACCGATGAACATCCGAGTGCAACCGATATCTATATTCAGGCGAATAAGATCAATCCGTCAATCGGATTGACAACCGTTTACCGCACGCTGGATATACTGGTTCAGATGGGGATTGTTCGGAAATTCGAATTCGGCGACGGGAAGGCCCGTTATGAGCTTATCAATAATCCGAACGGGAAAAAGCATCATCACCACCTCATCTGTTTGCAATGCAGAGAAATAATCGATTACAGCGAGTTCACTGATGAAGAGATACAATTCATCACAAAAGCGCAGAACAAGCTCTCGAAAAAGTACAACTTCAAAATAACGGATCACGAGATCAATTTTTATGGGTTCTGTGAAAAGTGCAAATAACACTCATGCTCTCATACGGGGTGTACTCCCCGGTGGCCGCCGCTTCGGTGAATGCACCGCACATTCCCTCTCATTCTCAATGAAGATGGTTTGACGTACCGTTACTATTCACTCGTAAGGAGGCTGCGTATGCCTGCAGGAAATGGAACAGGTCCTGCCGGTCTCGGGCCCATGACGGGAAGGGGCGCGGGATACTGTGCGGGTTTTATGATGCCGGGATATATGACCCCCTCTCTGAGAGGCGGATATGCCGGATGGGGGATGAGAGGACGCGGATTTATACGAACCGGTTTTCGAGGGATCGGAATGCTCGGTTTTCGAGGACGCGGAAGAGGTGGACGAGGAGGATTTGGCAGAATGTATGCCCCTCCCGTATATCGCGGGTACGGTTTTTATCCGTACGCTTAAACGACCGGCGCGTCCCCGATTCGATTTTCGTTGAGAAAAGCATCAATACCGTGCTGAAGCCGTTTCATCGGAGATTTGTTTCGTATACGCGGTCTCTATTTTTTACGTGATGATTTGAGTCGACGGGGGGGTATCCCCTCATGAGTCAATACAGCAAAGAGGAGAGAGGAACAATGAAAATATGCATAACATCGTCAGGGCCTGGCCTGGACGATATGGTTGATCCGAGATTCGGAAGATGTCAGTACTTTATAATCGTTGACACTGAAAGCATGGAATTTGAGTCGTTAGACAACGCTTCAATTGTTGCTTCCGGCGGTGCAGGAATTCAGTCTGCACAGTTCGTTGCAGATAAGGGTGTGGAAGTGGTGCTTACCGGCAATGTGGGGCCGAATGCCTTCAATACCCTGCAGGCGGTAGGATTGCGTATTGTTACCGGAGTATCGGGAATTACGGTCAAACAGGCAGTCGAGAACTTCAAGTCCGGAACCTATAAGGAGATAGAGAACCCGACCGTTCAGTCTCACTTCGGCATGGGTGCTGCCGGTACCGGCATGGGAATGGGACGCGGCATGGGAATGGGTCGTGGCATGGGACGCGGCATGGGCCGTGGCGTGGGCATGAGACAGGACGCGGGTTCTGACGGCACACAACAGCGGAGCCGCAGAAAAATGGTAGCAAAGCTCGATGAGCAGAAGTGCACGGCATGCGGTGTCTGTCAGAACGAATGTCCGGTAAATGCAATATCGGTCAACAACAAGGCCGTGATTGACGAACAGAAGTGCACCGGGTGCGGAGCCTGCCTCGAGGTCTGCCCTGAAAATGCTCTCCTGCTGGGATATATTACGTAACAGGTGATATGAACGATGTCGCGAGGAGATGGAGAATGACCTCCCCCGGGAGTGAAGAGGGAGTGGAGGTATCGGTTATCCCAAAACTGGTCGGGACGCAGGGCCTGAGGACATCTTTGTACGCCCTTCGTGCGCACAACATGTCCTCATCAGAGGGGGACACCCTGCACAGAGACGGAATGCCCCGCAATGAGGAAAACTGATGATAAGGAGATAGCATACTCATGATAATAGCTGTAGCAAGTGGAAAAGGAGGCACCGGGAAAACAACGGTAGCAACCAATTTGGCGCTCTATCTCCAGGAAGTGCAGTTCCTGGATTGTGATGTTGAAGAACCCAATGCCCATATATTCTTAAAGCCCGAGATATCGGAAATCAAGCCGGTGTGCATGCTCGTTCCCGAGGTTGACCTGTCAAAATGCACGTACTGCGGAAAATGCGCAGAGGTGTGTGAATTCTCTGCCATCGTAGTCGTTAAGAAGAAAGTGCTGTTCTTCCCCGAGCTCTGTCATGCATGCGGTGCCTGTTCATACTTCTGCCCCGAAGATGCAATACGAGAAGTCGAGAGGGAGATAGGCGTTATCGAAAAAGGGACATCGGGAAAAATCGAATTTATTCACGGTGTGCTCAATGTCGGGGAGCCGATGGCTCCGCCGTTAATCCGTCAGGTGAAAAGCTGCATACGAAACTCGAAGGATGTTATTATTGACGCGTCGCCGGGAACGTCATGTCCGGTGGTTGAAACGGTGAAAAAAGCCGATTATTGCCTCCTGGTAACCGAGCCGACCCCCTTCGGGCTTAACGATCTGAAACTGGCCGTGGAGATGGCTCGAAAGCTGGAGCTCCCCATCGGAGTGGTGATTAATTTGTACAACATCGGCGATCGTGAAGTCGAGAACTATTGCAACAGAGAAAATATCGACATCCTGATGACCTTTCCGTGGGATCGGCGGATAGCCGAAGCATATTCAGCAGGCACACCACTGATACAGGCGTTGCCGGAATACCGGGAGCGGTTCTCGAAACTCTATGAAATGATTAAGAACGGAGTAAATGGAAAATGAAACAATTGACTATTATCAGCGGAAAGGGCGGAACCGGCAAGACAACCATTACAGCCGCCTTTGCCACCCTCTCCGAATCCCTTGTGATCGCAGATTGCGATGTCGATGCTGCCGATCTTCATCTTATCCTGAGCCCTGATATCGAGAAAAGCGGCGAGTTTATGGGCGGGAAGACAGCCGTTATCGATCAGAATAAATGCACCAAATGCGATGAGTGTGTCAGACTGTGCCGGTTCGACGCCATTAGCGACTACCGGGTTGACCCCATATCGTGTGAGGGATGCGGTCTCTGTGCACGTGCCTGTCCGGAAGGAGCAATCACCATGGAGCAGAATATTTCCGGAGAGTGGTTCATCTCAAAGACCAGACGAGGCTATATGACACATGCCAGACTGGGCATCGCCGAAGAGAACTCCGGGAAGCTGGTAACACTGGTACGGCAGCACGCAAAACTCATCGCGGAGAAAGAAAATAAGAACTATGTTATTGTTGACGGTCCGCCGGGAATCGGATGCCCGGTGATTGCAGCCATTACCGGCGTCGATGTGCTGCTTGCCGTAACGGAACCGACGCTTTCAGGAATACACGACTTAAAGAGAATTGTGGGAGTTGCGCAACACTTCAATATACCGATTCTGGTGTGCATCAACAAGTTCGATATCAATCCCTACAATACGTCAACGATCGAAGAATTCTGCACGCAGAACAATCTGATACTGGTGGGTAAAATAAAATATGATCCCGACGTGACGAAGGCAATGGTGAACAAAAAGTCGATAATCGAATATGGCTGCAATGGTATCACCGAAGAGGTGAAAAAGATGTGGGAAAAGGTACAGAGCTATTTAGGGGAATAAGGCGATCATGGAATTGAAAGAAAAGATAATTCAAACCCTCAGGGAGGTCATTGATCCGGGAACCAATATGGATGTGATGAGCACCGGATTGATACGCAATCTCACCGTCTCTGAGGACGGGGCAGTATCCTTCGAATTCCACCCCTCGTCACCCGTGTGTCCGATGGTGCTATCTCTTGCCGTTCGCATTCAGGAAACGATGAACAATCTGCTCGGAACCGGCAATCTGACCATTACGGTAAAAGATCATGAGATGGCTGACATGATAAATCAGATACTTCGCGAGGAGGGGGAATAGCGGGAATATATCAGGGAGAGATGCAGCGCATGCAACCGCCGATCGAATTATTCATCTGCCGTCGGTGTCAAGAGGGAATACATCCCCGTTTTCTACGAGCAAGAAACATTTCATGTTCAGAATATCACGGTAAACGATGAAAGAGAAGGATTATTATAACATTTTGCAAATACGAAGAGACTCCTCGGTGGAGGAGATCAAGAAGGCCTACCGGCGACTGGCCTTTCAATTCCACCCCGACAGGAATCCCGGAGATACCGACGCGGAACAGCGGTTCAGGGATATAACTGAAGCCTATGAGGTTCTTGGCACTCCCGAGAAGAAGATGATGTACGATATGTACCAAACTCCCTTTACACAGCGGGTGAACAGGGAGTTCCACTCTTTCAGAAACAGCTTTTCACAGGATACCGATACCGTTTTTAATCACTTCACGAATGCCGGTTGCAGACGGAAGCGATTCAAGCAGTGCCGCCCCTTCAGAGATACCGGCAGGGACACATCACCCTTTGCGGAAGGGATACGATGCCGCCTGGTGATTTCACCCGAAGAAGCGATGTACGGGACGGAACGGGAGCTTGTTTTTCAGGGAATACACGGCCAGAAGCGGTTCAGCATCAGAATCCCGGCCGGTGTGCAAAACGGAATGAGACTTGCTGTCCCCGCAGAACCGGACATCCCCTTTGCCGATACTATCAACATTCAGATACTGATCAAATAACCTGTTCGTGTATTTCTATGATTGCCACGGCCAGAGCGTATTCCCGCTCGTGGCTGATGCTGATAAAAACCTTCAACCCGCCCTCCCCCGATCGGGGCGGCAAAAGCTCCCTGATACGTTCAGCCTCCTCAACGAAAGGCCTCCCGGTGCTGTCGTTGAGAATTGCAATATCCCTGAATCCGACTGCACCCTTTCCGCCCGCTGCCTTGAAGAGTGCCTCCTTGGCGGCAAATCTCCCCGCAATGAATTGATGGGGATTCTTTTCGGGGATGTGCGCTCTCTCGCCATTTGATAGTATCCGCCGGATAAAGCGCTCCCCGTGATCTCTGTAGATCTTCTCAATTCGCTTAATGTGAACAATATCAGTTCCGACTCCGTAGATCATAGAACCCTCTCTGCAGGAAGGGGTCGCGCACATAATCAGGTGTGCGGATCATACCGGTGATACTGCGGAACTCCGTATTTCGTCAATCACTAATTCGACGCAAAAGGCGAAGAGCGCAGGACGCATCGGTTTTTCTCCGTGCGCTCTGCGGCAAATGCATCCCTCTGCGCGACAAATCGAACAGCTCGCTTCCGGGGAAAAAACCGAGGAATTACCCCTTTTCATAAAACCAATTTATACTTGACTGCGTTCCCGAACCGTTGTACATTATGAGCACATTGACTCGAGGGTACATTTTCGGTGTATCGCAGGTGGAGAATCTTCTACCCGATTCGGAGAGAGATTATACCCGCATTCTCGGGTCTTTTTTACTTCAATTCACAGGAGGATTGAATGAAGCGCACTATTACGGTAATGACACTGCTGCTATTTGCTACGGTTCTGCCGCATTGCAAGAAGGAGAAGACAGAAGGGACAGTTGCCGCGAAAGGATACATCAACTTTGTCAACGGTGATGTAAAGCTCCTCACGGCCGATGGGAAAGAGAATCCCGTGAAGATCGGCGATGAAGTTGTACAGGGATCGAAAATCAAGACCACCGGCCAGAAGTCGTTCGTGGATATATACATTGGCGAGAATGCGGTAAAGATTCTCGGCGATACGATCGTCGAGATCAAAAAGCTTCTGACAAACGTGGCGACAAACGGTGAAGAGTCGGTTCTCTTCGTTGAGAAGGGGAAGCTCTTCTCCCGGGTTACCAGGAAGCTCACCAAAAACGATGTCTTTGAGGTTAAGACACCCACGACAACAGCCGGTGTGCGGGGCACCGATTTCCTCGTCACGGAGGATGAAGGCAAAGCAAATGTTGCCTGTCTGAAGGGCAAGGTCGGCGTTTCAAACAACTCCATGCCCGATCAGGAACCGGTTCTCGTTGAATCCGAGAAAGAGGTTGATGTTGAGCCGAACAAACCGATGTCCGTCAAGGAGCTTTCCGAGTCGAACAGAAAGATGATGGAGGACATCATTCAGAATATCAGCGAGCTGCGCGCCGAGATCTGGGAGAAGATGAGGAAACAGCGCGAGGAGATACGGCAATACGTTATCGATCAGCGTGAAAAGGACAAGACCCTCGTTGAGGAACAGAAAGAGAAAGACAAGGCCCTCGTCGAAGATCAGAAAGCCCGTGACAAGCAGATGATAGAGGATATCAAGGGCGACACAACGGACAAGGGCGATGAGGCGGTTCGAGCAGCGAAGGACAAGATGGATGCGGCGAAGGACGTTGATACGGATTCCATGAAGCCGAAGATAGAGAAGCCGAAGCTCGATCTGGATAAATTTAAGCCAAGTCAATAACAGTTTCTATTACAGGACTACTGAAGAGGCACTCCACGTCAGCACAGAGGGGTGCCTCTTGTTTATTACAAGGGAACTCATATTCATTTAAATTTGTAGTTCCCTTGTAACATAATACCCCCTCGATGCCGAAGGCATCGACCTGCGCGATAGCGCTCGCAGCGTGCTGCGGGGTATTTTATTACAAGGCGTCATACCTCGAATTGTGACTCGAGGTTGTAAGTTTGTTGCTATAAACAGCAGGGTATTGCATGAGTATCAGGATGGCCTTTCTCGGAACGGGAACCTGTCACGCAACGGCGAGAAATCCCTCTTCGCTTGCTGTTTCGAATGGTAACGAAATTATCCTGGTGGATGCCGGTGGCGGCGCCTATCATCAGCTTCCCCGTCTCACTGATCCCTTTTTCGACTATCGGAATATCTCAACGGTATTCCTGACCCACTTCCATGTTGACCACGTTTCCGGTCTCCCGGATCTGATCTGGGGAGAGATGTGGGGGGCTCAGAAACGCGAGCGGCCGCTTGCCCTTGTCGGGCCGAAAGGGTTGAAACACTTTTATGAAGATCGGCTTCTCCCCTTTATCGGGGACTATACCTTCCCCTTCGCCGTCACGCTCAGCGAGCTTGCTCCTGACGAGTCCTTTCATGGAGCTTTTTATACCGCCTGCTCGTATCACCTCCATCACGGCGATTGTTCGACCGGGTACCTCTTCAATTTCCCTGACGCTGCGCTCGCAATTACCGGTGACACCGGATACTGCGAGAATCTTCTCACCCTCCTCCGCAGCGCTGACATCGCCGTTATGGAATGGTCGATGCCCGCCGGGCAAAGCATTCCCGATCACCTCTCGACCGACGATGTGCTGCGAATAGCGAAAGCGGGCGCATTTCCGCAACAGGTCTATGCACAGCACATGTATCTTCTCCCCGATGAAGAATTTGAAGCACGAGTTGAGTCGAACAGGCAGACGCTTGGAGCAGATGCGAGGAGATTTATCTTTCCGAAGGATGGGGATATTGTTGATCTCACCCCCCTCTCATGAAGGGGGAGGTCTGTTGCCGCGAACTGCTTCGATTTTTTTTGTAATGAGAACAACACAGAGACCGATTGCTGCACCCACGAGAATACCGGCAAGCACATCGGTCGGATAATGCTTCACGAGGACAACCCGCGAAGATGCGATGAGAAGGGAGTTGAGGAGACAAAGCACCCGGTATCTTCGCCTGTACATTGCGTAGACGGTGAAGAAGGCAAAGATATTCGCAGCATGATTCGAAGGCATTGAGTAGTCCTTTCTCTTCGGGGACGATAGCTCCCCGGCAATAAACACGCTCTTTGGTCGCATCCTCCCTATGGCGGGCTTGAGCACGCGGTAGCAGAGGAGGTCCGAAAGCGAAACCGAGATGAGAACAGCAATGAGAAAGGGAACGAAGCGTCTCTTCAGCTGAAGCGCAGACAGGATAAAGAGAACCGAGCTCAGGAGAATGTAGGCCGGGCTTGATAAAACGGCCGCCACACCGTACAGCGGCGTATCCCGGAGCTCCCAGAAATAGATGGCCAGCGCCTTTTCCATCGTATCACATCACCGTCATGATCTCTCTCTTCCGATCATTTCCCCTGAAGTTCAAAACTACTTTGCCCGAATGTATCCCGGGCGGCATCCCCTGTAAATTGTTTTTTATGAAGCCCGTATCAGGCAGCCGCTCTGAAATATATCCCGCCTGAAGCGTTCCAATTTCGAGAGCCGGGTGCACTGCCGGGCCTCCTCTTTTTATGGGTTCTTCCCAGAGGGCGAGACGTCTCTATTCAAAAAAATGAATTAATGGGAAGATGAATAATAAATTAGACTTGACTAAGATTATTGACTAAAATTAATATTAATAGCGTTGTACGCACTGAACCGTATGATGTGATACCGAATCCCGCTGGAGCGAGGAGCAGCACGATGAGAGAGAAGAGAGAAGACAGTTCAGCCTTTGAGCCGACCCCCCTCACTCCGAATATGGAGGATTACCTTGAGGCGATCTCACATCTTTCGCAGGAGAAAAAGGTTGTCCGCGTCAAGGATATCGCCAAGCGACTCGACATCAAGATGCCCAGCGTTACGAATGCCCTGAACCGCCTGAAGAGCAAAGAGCTCATCAACTATGAAAAGTACGGATATATCGAGCTCACGAAGGAGGGCGCGCGGATTGCTCAGAAGATACGGAACAAGCATTCCTGTTTGGCCGATTTCTTCTCAGATGTCCTGCGACTCAGTTTGAAGACTGCCAACGAGGAAGCCTGCAAGGTGGAACATCACCTTTCCCATGGAACCCTCCGGCAGATCGATAGATTAACGGATTTTTTTCGATCCGAGGATGAATCAAACAAGGAGTGGATCGCCGAGCTCAAAAGTATTCTTGACGAACGTCGGTTGAGCGACCTCAGAGAGGGAGAGAACGCTCAAATCGTGAAGATACTCGGGAGCGGTGTGTTCAGAAAACGGCTCATCGAGATGGGATTCAGAAAGGGGGTACAGCTCTCTGTGATCAAGTATGCGCCCCTTCGGGATCCGATGCTCGTGGAGTTAAAGGATTTTCAGGTATCACTGCGCGTCGAAGAAGCACGAAATATCGTGGTGACACTGGTTGATATAGTGAACGGAGACCATGAGCAGTAAAGAGATCGTTATCGGACTTGTCGGAAATCCCAATTCCGGGAAAACAACTCTATTCAATGCACTGACGGGTGCTCGGCAGAAGGTCGCCAACTGGAGCGGGGTAACCGTTGAACGGCGGGAAGGTTATCGGAACCGTGAGGATCATCGAATAAAGGTTGTCGATCTTCCCGGTATTTACAGCCTGACCTCATACAGTATCGAGGAGATCATCACCCGGGACTTTATCCTCAACGAGAATCCGGACCTCATCGTGAATATCGTTGATGCCGGGAATCTGGAGAGGAATCTCTACCTGACCACGCAGCTCATCGAGATGGGCGCGCGGGTGATAATTGTCCTGAATATGTTCGATGAAGCCCTTTCGAAAGGGCTCGTTATCGATATCGAACAGCTGGAAAAATTGCTCGGCATGCCGGTGGTCAAGACGATCGGAACGAAATCGATCGGCATCGACGAGCTGGTCGAGGAGATCGACCGCGCATCATCCGGCGGGAGTGAGAAGGTTCGGCATATTCACATTAACTACGGTTCGGATATCGAGCAGGGAATACAGGAGATACAGTCATCGATCTGGCAAGAGCAAAGCATCGGTGCTCAGTATTCAACTCGATGGCTCGCAATCCGTTTACTGGAGAGTGACCGGGATGTTGAGCGAAAGCTCAAGAATTTTCCGAACTACAACGCCATTATCGAGCAGGCAGAGAAGAGCCGGGCGGCCATCGAGAAGAAATTCAATGATGATCCGGTTGTCGTGTTCTCTGATATGCGCTACGGGTTCATATCCGGCGCCCTGAAAGAGGCGGTTGAAAAAACCAGTCCGAAGCGAGTTGATATTTCAGAGAAGATAGACTATATCATCACCAATAAATATCTCGGATTTCCCCTCCTCTTCATTTTTCTCTGGATGCTCTTCCAGATGACCTTCACTCTCGGAGAGTATCCGATGCGGCTCATCGAGCGGGGTGTTGCCGCGCTCGGATCGCTGCTGCGGGGGCTCCCCGCAGGCCCGATAAAGGATATGATAGTTGACGGCATTATCGGAGGAGTCGGGGGCGTTATCGTTTTCCTCCCCAACATACTCATCCTCTTCATGGGGATCAGCTTCATGGAGGATACCGGCTATATGGCGAGAGCCGCCTTCATCATGGATAAGATAATGCATAAAATGGGGCTCCACGGAAAATCCTTTATCCCCCTCGTTATGGGCTTCGGCTGTAATGTGCCCGCGATCATGGCAACACGGGCGCTGGAGACGAAGCAGGATAGAATACTGACCATTCTCATAAACCCCTTCATGAGCTGCTCCGCACGCCTGCCCGTCTACGTGCTCTTCGCGGGGGTCTTTTTCGCCGAGCACCCGGGTGCGGTTATTCTCTCACTCTATTCCATCGGCATCCTCCTCGCCTTTTTCTCCGCACGGCTCTTCAGATTCCTGTTTTTTAAAGGCGAATCGACGCCTTTCGTCATGGAGCTGCCGCCCTATCGCATGCCGACAACTCGGACGATTCTCCTTCACATGTGGGATCGATCGTCACAGTATCTCAGGAAGATGGGCGGTATCATTCTCGCCTTCTCAATTGTGGTATGGGCCCTGGGAGCTTATCCCAAATCCGAGATCATCGAACAGAACTACGCACAGCGACTCGATGTGCTGGAACATGCATATCACGAGAAACGGGAGATGCACGTGGGGAAGGATGACACCGTACTGCAGGAGCTTCTGAGGAATTATGAGATGGAACGGGAGCACTTGCTCCTGGAAAAACAATCAGCGGAAAAGGAAATAACCTATATCGGCCGATTCGGGAGGGGGATTCAGCCGCTCATCGAACCGCTCGGTTTCAACTGGCAGATGGGAATTTCACTGGCGACCGGATTTGTTGCCAAGGAGATTGTCGTCAGCACCATGGGGGTATTATACCACGCCTCTCCTGACGAAGAGGACACGCACCGCTCTCTGGGAGAGGAGCTCCGAAAACCGCGATACGGGATAACGCCGCTGATCGCCTATGTCTTTCTGCTCTTCGTGCTCCTGTATGTACCCTGCCTTGCCACGGTCGTCGTCATCGGTCGTGAAGCAGGGTGGCGATGGGCGCTCTTCTCGGTCGCGTATCAGATGCTCGTTGCCTGGCTCTTCTCCTTTGTCGTTTATCAGACAGGTCTGCTTCTGGGGCTGCAGTAGACGCTATCCGCATTGCTTTACGGAGAAACGCCCGCAGCTCCAGAACCTGCGTGAAAGTGACTATTACCCTTTTCGACCTTTCCCCGGTTTCCGCTTCCTCCCGCGGGATGCCGATTCATGCGCGATATCCTCCGCGAGCTGAACATTCTCATCAACTATCGTCCGCTCAATCTCCTCGAAGCTCTCATATTCCCGCAACCGGTAGATCTCAGGATTTATGGAGATTCCGACGGATGAAAGGAGCCTCGCCATAGAACCCTTCAGGTCCTCGGCGATATAATAGAAACAGGGGATGAGCACCAGGGTGATGAAAGTGGCAAAGATAAGGCCATAGCCGAAGGAGAGGGCCAGCGGAGCCACAAAGTAGTCCTTCCCGCCAAGGCCGTAAATGGTGGGGAGGAGCGCCAGGACCGTGGTGCCGGTGGTGAGGAGAATGGGACGGAGCCGAATGACGCCCGCCTCCAGCAATGCCTCCTTCAGCGGAAGCTTCTCATCACGCATATTGTTGATAAACTGAACGAGCACCAGGGTGTTGCTCACAATGACGCCGGCGAGACTGAAAAGGCCCAGCGTGCCCGAGAAGGACATAGGCTGCCCGTGCACCAGGAAGGCAGGCATAACACCGACCAGCGCAAAGGGTATGGCAATCATGACGACGACAGGAAGTATAAGCGATCTGAAGAAGACCGCGATGATGATATAGATAACCATGAGAGCAAAGAGAAAGAGTATTCCCATTTCGCCCATACGCTCAGCCGTTTCCTCCTGCTCCCCGCCGTAATCGACAAAGTATCCCGGATAGCGCTTCTCGATATCCCTGAATGCATTGACCAGCATCCGGTTCACCTCAACGGAGGTAATCACATCGGTATCAACCTCTGCCTGAACCTGGACGATGCGCTTGTAGTTGAGCCGGTTGATCTGAGTATATCCCGGCTGCTTTTTCACCTCGGTTACGATATCAAGGGGAATCAGCCCGCCTCTCTGATTCGCTATCATCACCTCGTGCAGGCTTTTCATCTTTTTCCGGGCGTCTTCGGGAAAGCGAACCCGAACGTCAATATCCTCCTCGCCCTTTTTAACGCTGGTGGCAACAGCCCCTTTGAAGGAAGCATTGAGCGCCTGTGCCACATCGTATACGGACACGCCGGTGCGCGCCGCCATCACCTCATTGATAACATAGCGATACTCCTGCTTCCCCTCCTCGAGATCCAGGGTTATATCACTCACTCCCCGTATCGTTTTCAGATGCTCGATGTACTCCCGTGCTATTCTTTTCAGCGTTTCAAAATCTTCCCCCCTGATCTCGACGTTCACCGGCTTGCCGATGGGGGGGCCGTGCTTATTGACCACGAATTCAAGCCGCATCTGTGGTGATATGATTCCCTTCGTTCGAAGTGCCACAATCTCCTTTCTCAGCTGCTCTACTATCTGATAGGCATTGCGATCCCGATCCTCTTCAGGTTTCAGGTATATTTTAATTGTAGATTTATGTGTTCCCTCTCCGGGCTTCGGATCGAGATGACTTGACTTCTCCTCTCCAACGCTGACATGGAGGTCGTCGAGCTCAGTCTTCGGGAGCCCGAGTATAACCTTCTCAATTTTTCTTATGTCCCCGAGATTCGCTTCGAGATTGGTCTCCTGCGGAAGCTTTATCTTAATCTCCAGCTCCTCCTCTCCGCCGCCCGGAGAGAAGACAAAGCCGATTATGCCCCCGATAAAGAGCGACACAATGAGGAGAACGATGAGCACGGACAGGGTTATATAGCGGTGCCTCAGTGCTCTCTCGAGGAATGCCTTGTATTTCTTCTGCACTCTGCCGAAGCGCCCCTTTTCGAAGTGCTCATCCTCTTCCGACAGTGCTGAACGCCGCTTATGATTGTCTTTCGCAAACATGTTCAGATGCGTTGGCATGATGAACAGGGCGATATACCAGGCGGCGGTAAGACACATGAGCACCACAATGGGTATGCCCTTGATGAACTTTCCCATTATACCGGAAATGAGGAGGAGCGGCGCGAAGGCTGCGCTTATGCAGAGAAAGGTTACGGTAATGGGCCAGAAGACCTCGGAGACCCCCTTCTCGATGGCATGGATTTTCGTCATGCCCGCCTCCATGTACCGGTGGCTGTTCTCGCTCACCACGATACCGAAATCGACTATCATGCCGAGAACCATGATCATACCGAACATGCTGACCACGTTCAGGGTGATATCACCCATCTTCATGCCGAAGAACGCAGACATGAAGGCGATGGGAATGCTCGTGGTAACGATTGACGACATCCGGGGCCCCAGGAGCAGCATCAGTATTAAGAGAACAAGAATAAAGCCGGTCAGAGCGTTGGTGATGACCGAGGAGATGCGATCCCTGGTAAATCGGCTCGTGTCATTGAAGGTCTTTATAATAACATTGCCTGACTCTTCAGAGGTGAACTCCTTAAGCTGCCGTTTAATTCTGTCGACGAGGTTTATCTCGTCAGCGCTTCGCTTCTTCCACACCTTGAAGATCACTCCCTTGTGTCCGTTGAAGCGCTCGTACACATCGGCTTCTTCATAGGTATTCGACACCGTCGCCACATCTCCGATACGGGTGATGAAGCCGGCGTCATTCGCCATGATGACGGTATTCTCGACCTCCGCTGCATTCCGGTACTGCCCCTTGGTGCGGAGTATATACTCTTTGTCCCCGATGCGGAGCGCACCTCCCGGAAGATCGATATTTCTGTTTCGCAGCGTGCGGATAACATCGTTCATGCCGATGCGGTACTTCGTGAGAGACTCGGGATTGACCTCGACGAGGTACTCCCTGTCATAGTAGCCGAATTCCTCCACCTCGGCAACACCGTCTATATCGTAGAGGAAGTCCTCGAGATCATCGGCTGTTTCGCGTACATCGTGGTAGGAAACCCCTTTCCGCTTCCCGTATATAGCAACATCGATAGCAGGAGTTTTATCGAACTTTATCTCCTCGATGACCGGTTCCTGCGCTTTATCCGGCAGATTATCCACCAGCTCGACGGTATCTTTTATATCCTGCACCACCTGGGGCTTGTTCGGTGCTCTGTCTTCGATATAGACAACGACGACGGAGACATTTTCGACATTATAGGCTCTTACTTTGTCAATGTTATCAACCTCGCGGAGCTTCTTCTCAATGGGAACGGAGACCAGCTGTTCCATTTCGCCCGGGGAACCGCCCGGATAGATGGTCTTGATAGATACCATGTCAAAGTTCACCTCGGGGTATGCTTCCCGGTTCGTTCTCATTGCCAGACTGAAGCCCGCGAGCAGTATCAGGACAACCATCAGATTTACGAAGAGCTTCTGCCGAATAAGGAACTTAACTATCTTAATCAATTTTGCCTCCCCACGACATTCGCGGTAATGTAATAGTTTATCATATTAAATTTCAAACAATTTTTTCGCAGCCCTCCCATTTCTGAGTGAAATGACCGGAGAATATCATGTGCTTCGCCTCTCGAAAAATATTGTAATTATAACTTGACTTTCACCGGTTAACCGTTTACCGGTTGGAACATTCTACTAAGGTCACAGATACAAACAAGGAGGTCATTATGTCTATAGGGAATATAGTTTCGAGGAATGCGATTATTTTTCCGGATAATGAAGCGCTGATCTTTGAGGATCTCCGATACACATGGAAGGAGCTCAACTCGCGGGTGAATAAACTGGCGAATGCGCTCCTCTCGCTGGGGCTCAAAAAGGGCGCGAAGGTGGCACTGCTCTCGGAGAACGTACCCGCCATGGTGGAAGCGAATTACGCGCTGGCCAAGATCGGGGTGGTTTACTTCCCCGTCAAGACGCGGCTCTTTCCGCAGGACATACAGTATCTCATCGATCTCTCCGACGCCGAGGCGCTTATCTTTCACGAGCAGTTCGCTCCGATGGTGAATGATATAAAAGACAACATTCCCAAGGTAAAAACCTATATACAGATCGGGGGCGAGATACAGAAGTATGCAATCGAATACGAAGCGTTCCTCAAGAAGGGCGAGGATAAAGAGCCGGATGTCGAGGTGCTGGCCGACGACCTGTACATCTTCCTCTGTACCGGCGGCACGACGGGAGTGAGCAAGCTCGCCATGTTAAGCCATGCCAATGCGCTCTGGGCTATCTACACGACCGTGAACACACTGAACCTCACGGAGAAGGATACCGGCCTGCAGGTGCTGCCCCTCTTTCATGTCATCATCAACAACTGCCTGAACTCCCTCATGGCAGCCGGTGCCAAGGTGGTGCTCCAGCAGCGCTTCGATATGGTGCAGTACATGAAGAACGTTCATGAGGAGAAGGTTACGGTGGCGATTGTTGTTCCCCCCTTCCTCTTCAGCTGGATCATGGCAACTCCCGAGGCGATTGCCTACGATATCACCCATGTCCGCATCTTTGCCACGGCGGCCGCCACCTTCCCCACCGATTTAAAGCACGATGTACAGAAATACATGCCCAATGCCGAACTCTACTATACCTACGGCCTCACCGAGTCGAGCGGAGGAAATGCGACGGTCCTCACACCCTCGATGATGTTCGAAAAGGAGGGCGCCATCGGAGCGGTCAATCCCGTGCTGAACTACCGCATTGTGGATGATGAAGGGAAAGCGGTCAAGCCGGGGGAACCGGGTGAGCTGCTCCTCAAGGGCCCCTCTATTATCAGGGGATACTACAAGCGGGATGATGAAACGAAGGAAACCTTCAAGGAGGGCTGGCTCCACACGGGAGATGTTGTCAGGGAGGATGAGGACGGTTTTCTCTACTTTGTGGACCGGCGAAAGGATATGATCAAGACCGGGGGCGAGAATGTCTTCGCCAAGGAGGTGGAGGACGCGCTCCTCACCAATCCGAAGGTGCAGGAGGTCGCCGTCTTCGGCCTTCCCGATCCCAAGTGGGGCGAGAAGATTCACGCAGCGGTCGTGCTCAAGCCCAATGAGCAGGCCACCGAAGATGAGCTCATGGAGTATGCAAAGGAGAAACTTCCCGGTTACAAGCGTCCGAAGGTTGTATACTTTGTCGACATGCTCCCGCGGAATCCGAGCGGGAAGGTGCTCAAGTACAAAATGAAAGAAGACTACCAGAAGTAATATCTTAGGAAAAATATCACAAGGGGACTTCAAAAAACTTCGTTTTTGTCGTGCTCCATGTGAGCAGTAAATAAAGTTAAAACTCTTTTCATTTTATCAGTTTTACAGGTTGAAAAGGGTTTTAGAGGTGCCCATAAGCGGGCGGCACCGGCGACTGCCGCCCGCTCGTACGAACCTCACGACGTGAAGAGCCAGTAGGCGAGCCTCTTCTGATCTGCAACCCAGCGCTTTATCAGGTAGCTCTTCTCATCCTCGAACACGCGGGTGATGCTCTCAAAGTACTCCTCGCACTCCTTGGTGCCCTTATCAGCGGTTTTGTTGACGAAGGAGAGGATGCGTGAGTGATAGAAGGGTATCATTGCTTCGATGAGCTGCTCCCGGGGAATCTCGCTGTTGCGATAGGCGATTGCGAAGTTGAAGAGTATCCGCGCCCAGATATCGCTGGGATAGTAGAACTCATCTTTCCCAAGTTCTCTCGCTCTGGTGATATCGTCGTACTCCGCCGGAGGAATAATATGCTCCCAGATTTCCCCGTAGCGGTCAAATCCCGACAGGAAGCTCCCGTGCAGGGCATCCGTATCGACGTCGACCGGAGGGGGCTTCTCATCGACCCCGAGGCCGAAACCGAAGATATTGCTCGGCATGCTCTTGCTCTTATCTTTCCAGAAAAACTCAAAATCTATCATCAGGTCAAAAAAGGTCATCACCACCTGGGTGAACATGGGACCGAGATCCTTTGCCGGATCCTTTGCGCGATGCGACTTGGGGGAGCCCAGAAAGGTCTGACAGACTCTGAATCGACGGGCAATGGCGATGGTGGTCATCCAGATATCGATGCCGAAGTGAGCGATCTGCTCATTCCACAGCTTTTCCGAAAGGAAGGCGCGTGCCATTCTTCCGGAAAAACCGAAATCGCCCCCGATAGGCTGTCGGACGCGGAGCCCGAAAAGGGTCCGGAGGAGCGGATAGGCGATGTGATTGGTGATAGAGCCGTCGTATTTATGCCGGATGTATATCGGGGTGACGTAGTTGAATCCGATGAAGAGCGGCTCGCCGAGATACTGTATCCACTGCGGCGTAATGCTCGTTAGATCGGCATCAACGACCACCACCGCCTTCGCCTGCAGCTCCACAGCGGCCTCGAAGAGATTCAGAAAGTTATTCCCCTTCCCCCGCACCCCTTCCGGCGTTGAGATGTATATCTTCGGAATATCGGTTGGCGTGTTCATAAAGGCATCTCTGGTGCCATCGGGCGAATGATTATCGACATTGATGATAACCGATCGCTTATCACGGAAGTGCTCGATGAGGCCCTCACTGGCCATTCTGGTCGGGAAGGAGATGCAATCCGCTTCATTGTAAGAGGGTATTCCCACGATAATGTCTGCCTGTTTCACCCGGTCGGGATTCTCAACGATGATGTCCATGGACGAATCTCCTTTTTTTCTGTCTGGCGCCCCATTGAAGGTAATGGTGAAAACAGTCGCCCTCTGGAGCATCCGTTTCAAGAGAATATATGAAATGTATTCAAAGAAGTCAATTGTAATTGTGTTGCCGTTTATCGAGGGATGTGATCTATCCGTAAAAAAACTCTTGATTTCTCCCGTCGAGAAAGCTCAATGTGTCGATGTCCACTCATAAACGGCCTCGAGGAATGACGCTTTATGGGTATCTCAAGAAATCAGGAGTTCTAACCTCTTCCTGTTTTCAGTCCCGGGAGTTCAGCAGTGAGTAGAGAGAAGTTGCCCGACGCATCGACGGTTATCCTTGTTCGAGAGAACCCGGCAGGAGAATCCCCCTTTGAGATGTTCCTGATGAAACGGCACCGGCGGCAGACCTTTATGGGCGGTGCTTTTGTCTTTCCCGGCGGCAGCCTTGATAACACCGATTGCGATCCCCGCCTCGCATCCCATGCGCGGGGAATCACACCGGAGGAAGCGCCGATTCGCTTAAACGAACCGGATCTCCCGGAGGACAAAGCGCTGGGATTATTCTTCGCCGCGCTCCGGGAGACCTTTGAGGAGGCGGGTGTGCTCCTCGGCGAGGCGGACAGCGGTGAAGCGATCATGCAGCCTGATTCGGAACACGCCTCTCGATTCGCCGAATACCGCCATCAGATCCATCGCGGTGAGATCTCTCTGGGAGAACTGGCCGAGCGGGAAGCGGTAAGCTATCGCCTCGATCTTCTCACCCCCTACGCGCACTGGATAACCCCTGAGATAGAGGGCAAGCGCTTCGACACCAGGTTTTTTCTGGCGCGAATACCTGAGGGTCAGGTACCGGAGCATGACGCCATTGAGATGACCGAATCGCTGTGGATATCACCGGCAGGGGCGCTCGCCCTTCAGAAGCGGGGAGAGCTCCTGCTGATGCCCCCGACGCTGAAAACGGTTGAAGAGCTCACAGCCTATTCCTCAATTGATGAGCTTCTTACGGCGGCGATTCAGCGAACGATTCGGCCGATCCTTCCCCAGGTTTTCCAGACTGCCAATTGCTTCGGCGTCAAGCTCCCCCATGATGTCGAGTATACCATCGAGGAGTACAAGCAGACACCCCGGAGTGATGAGCCGTCCCGTATTGTCATGCTGGATGGGAGGTGGCGGACCATGTGCGCTGATGAGTTTGTCATTGAATAGGAGCAGGAATCGCGCGCCCGGGGTTACTTTCCGAAAAGCTTATCGTAGGTGCTCGTAAGGAGCGGAAGAAATGTCGTTACGTCTTCGACGACACCGTAATCGGCAATGGAAAAAATCGCTGCCTGTGGATCCCGGTTAATCGCAACTATCCACCGGGAGTTCCGCATGCCGGCAATATGCTGCGAGGTTCCCGAAATGCCGCAGGCGATATAGAGACGAGGCGATACCGTTTTCCCCGTTGTTCCGACCTGATGGGCGTAGGGGAGCCATCCGAGATCGCAGACCGGCCGAGATGCGCCGATTGCCGACCGGGGGAGGATCTCCGAGACATCCCTGATGAGGCTCAGATTCTCCGCGCTTCCGATGCCCCTCCCCGCAGATATGATAATATCCGCCTCATCGAGCTTTCCGTTATCCGAATCATCCCTCCTGAGTCCGTGGGCGAAGACACGCTTCTCCTGCACGTCGATCTGCCGCACGGAAACGGCTCCCGGCTCGACGGGAAGCGAATCCGCTTCATCCGCAGCCGGGAAAGCGCCGGGAAGTATCGTCACGACCGAACGGGGAGCCTGCGGGCTCACCTCCATGAGAAGCTTGCCGCTGAAGAGCGAACGCCGAAAAGCGAGCGCTTCGCCTTCACGTATCGCCTCGACGGCGGTTATACAGGAGGAACCGGTCAAAACGGCAACCGCCGGGGCGAGATGGCATCCGCGGGTTGAGTGGAGGAAACAGACAAATTGAGGTTTGATGCGGTCAACAGCGCCGGCGATTTCCTGCAGGAGGATCTCGGGATTGAAATATCTGAGGTGCTCGTTCTCGATGAGCAGAACATCTATTCCCTGACGGGCGATTGCTTCACCGATATCACGCACATCCTGCCCGGGAACCAGCATGGCGATCTCCGTTGTCGGATCTTCCCGGAGACGTCGCGCGAAGGCGATGAGCTCGTTGCTTGCCGGCTCAAGCATGTTATCAACAACCTCTGCGATGAGGAGAATATTCATATAACATCCTTCTGTTTACAGGAATGATTTTTCATAGAGTATCCTGAGCAGCTTCTCCGCCTTCTCTTCCGATGTCCCCTCGAGTATGATTCCGCGTGACGGTTTTTCAGGATAGAATACTCCGCGCATCACCTCGCGTCCTTCCGGGAGCGCGAGGGTTTTCGCATCAACGGTAATCAGCTCCTGTTTTTTTGCTCTGAGCACATTGGAGAGGGCGGGATACCGCGGTCGGTTGATGCCCGATTGAATGGAGAGGAGGCAGGGGAGCGAGAGTGAGAGCTGTTCGCGTATCCCCCCTTCCATTTCACACTCGACATGAATGATGTCCCGTGTCGGCTCCAGCGTTTCACTGATGACCGACGGTGCGGACGGCAGGCCGAGCAGTTCCGCAAGCATGGGCCCCACCTGGCACTGCATATCGTCTTCTGCCATAATGCCGGTAAAGATGAGATCGTAGGCCAGGGGGCGCGCGTAGGTGGCAATTGCCGCCGCAATGCGAACGGGAGATTGATATCCGTTCCCGTCACAGGCAATATGGATACCGTTGTCGGCGCCCTTCTCGAGGGCCTTTGTTACAGTAGCCCGAACCCGCTCGGGACCGACGGAGAGGGCGTCAATGGTTACCCCGGAAGCGCTTTCCCTGATCCGGACGGCCTCCTCGAGGGCATATTCATCGAACCGGTTCATTCGATAGACAATCTTTTCCGTCTCCTGAATCCACAGTCCGGCGGCATCTATTTCGATAACCGACTCGGTGTCGGGCACCTGTTTTACGCATACCAGTATTCTCATCGCATCAATCACTCATCGTACTTTCATACCTTCTGGTTGTATGTTTGATCAGGAGAAGCGCGTGTCAATAATAAAACGAGCGTTCGATATATTTATTCATTGACTTTTACCACTTACTGTAACAGGTTCTGTGACGCAGGCTCACCGGTGCTGTAATCGGAGGAGCGCCTGCAGAGAGACACACACGAGAGGGAGGACGCGATGGACTTTGCAATTCCGGAACGAATAAAAACGATTATCGAAATGATCAATGAGTTTATTGACAAGGAGCTCATTCCCCTGGAGCCGGAGATGCTGCGGCGCGGTTTCAGGGAGATGGTGCCGGTTCTCGAGGAGAAACGCCAGATGGTAAAGCAGATGGAGCTCTGGGCGCCCAATCATCCGGTCGAATGCGGCGGCATGGGATTAAGCCTCCTGGAACACGGGCTCATCTCCGAAGTGCTGGGGAGATCCCCTATCGGGCACTATGTCTTCGGCTGCCAGGCGCCGGATGCCGGCAATATCGAGATTCTCAACCTGCACGGCACCGAGGAGCAGAAGGAGCAGTACCTCAGGCCGCTCGTCGAGGGGACTATCCGGAGCTGCTTTTCGATGACCGAGGTGGACATGCCCGGATCGAATCCGGTCATGATGGAAACGACAGCGGTCAAGGATGGCGATGACTATGTCATCAACGGGCATAAGTGGTATACCTCTTCCGCCGATGGCGCCGCCTTCGCCATCGTCATGGCGGTGACGAATCCCGATGCACCGCAGTACCTGCAGGCCAGCATGATTATCGTGCCGACTGATGCGCCGGGATTCAATATCGTGCGGAATATCTCGGTGATGGGGGAAGTGGGGAGCGATTATGCCAGCCACGCGGAGATACTCTATCAGTCCTGCCGCGTGCCGCAGAAGAATCTCCTCGGACCCGAGGGGCACGGCTTCGTCATTGCCCAGGAGCGGCTCGGCCCCGGAAGAATTCATCACTGCATGCGATGGCTCGGCATCTGCCAGCGAGCCTTTGATCTCATGTGCAGGCGGGCAAGCGAACGGATCATCTCGTCGGACAGCAGGACGCTGGCCACAAAACAGATCATTCAATCATGGATTGCAGAATCGGCTGCGGAGATTCAGGCGGCACGGTTAATGACGCTTCATGCTGCCTGGAAAATCGACACTGTCGGCGTCAAGGAAGCGCGGGAGGATATCTCTCTCATCAAGTTTACCGTTGCAAACACGATGCAGCGGGTCGTCGACCGGGCGCTGCAGGTGCATGGGGGCCTGGGCATGACCGACGACACCGTTCTCGCCTTCTTCTACCGGTGGGAGCGTTCGGCACGGATATATGACGGGGCTGACGAGGTGCACAAGATAACGGTGGCGCGACGCATTCTGAGAAATTACAGCGACGGCTGATCACAGGCAATGGCACGTACAGGATTCCTGCTCCCGCTTACCTTTTCGGAAACCTGATATCAAAGGCGGTTCCGTTTCTTCTACCAAGTACAATCGTCCCATCAAGCTGTTTCGTGGTAAGCAGATGAACGAGCCGCAGGCCGAGGGATTCGGTCCTCCCGAAATCCACCTCATCCGGCATCCCGACGCCGTTGTCGCCGATATGCAGAGTTATTTCACCCCTGCTCTGATGTAATGAAATTAAAACAAACCCTTCCCGCTCGCCGGGGAATGCATGCTTGAAAGAATTCGAGAGGATCTCGTTGAGGATGAGACCGCAGGGGATGGCCTGTCCGATGCTCAGCTGTACCGCTTCCAGATCGGTTCTGATTGTTATCCCCAAACGGTGAACGTACATCTTCTGAAGCTCCGCGGCAATGGTTTTGATATACACGCTGAAATCGATCAGGGAGAGGTCATCGGACTGATAGAGCTTCTCGTGTATAAGCGACATGGCTCTGATTCTCGTCTGCATGTCGTCCAGTATCCTGGCCGATGATTCATCGGTTACCGTTCCTTTCTGCAGACTGAGAAGACTGGAAATGACTGCAAAGTTATTCTTGACCCGATGATGTATCTCCTTGAGGAGAACTTCTTTTTCACTCAGCGAATTTTGTATCAGCTCATCTGCTTTCTTCCGCTCGGTAATGTCAAGGTGCGTCCCCGTTGCTCGCAGGACCTCTCCCTCCTTACCCCGTTCGACCACCATTCCGCGATCCAGCACCCATATCCACTCTCCTGATTTTGTCCGTGCGCGGTACTCCGCTTCGAAAAAGGGAGTCTGTCCTTTGATATGGGTATACAGTTTCTCGTTGACCGTTTGAAGATCGTCGGGATGAACGAGCTTTGTCCACGAGCGCAGGTGCGGATCGACCTCCTCGGGAGAATAGCCGATCATCTCCGCCCATCTCTCGTTGAAAAAGACTTCATCGGTCCGTATGTTCCAGTCCCACAGGCCGAGATCGGCTCCCCTGAGAACCAGCTCGAGCCGCTCCTCGCTCTTCTGTAATGCTTCTGCTGCCTGTTTGTTTTTCGTAATATCGGTCAACACGCCATGAGAATGCCTCGGTATCCCCTCTTCATAGGAGAACTTTCCGTAGGCTCGCAGCCAGCGGATATCTCCCGATTTCGTTATCGCCCGGTATTCTGTGGGGCGCATCTCGCCTCCCTTAGCGACCGCTTTTAAATACTCAAAAACTTTGGGGAGGTCCTCCTGAAAGACGAAGTCAGTGGCAGGTTTTCCGATAACCTCTTCGGGCGTGTATCCCAGCTGCCGAACCACCGGACTGATATAGGTGAAAATGCCCTCGGGGTCAAGGGAGTAGATGATGTCACTTATATCCTCGACGAGGGTGCGGTACTTCTCCTCGCTCACCTTCAGCGCATCCTGAAGAAGCTTTCTGCTGGAAATATCCCGTGCCACTCCCACCAGCCCGGTGATATTTCCGCCTTTATCCAGAAGGGGTGTTATGGTGGATTCAGTCCAGATGGTTGTTCCGTCCTTATGGTAAAATTCCAGCTCCAGCGTTGTTGACTCGGATGGCTTTTTTGCTCCCGACTGATACCGGGGTAACTCTTTCCCGAATGTTTCGATTGCAATTTCAACAGATGCGGGCGTTAATCTCCTGTCGATGGACAACGGCAGGTTCTCCTCGACGGTGAAACCGAACATCCGCGGGGAGGAGGGGCTGAGATAGGTCAGGTTGAGATTCATATCGGAAACCCAGATGACATCGGTGATATTATCGGCCAGGAGGCGATAGAGCTCTTCGCTCTTATGCAACGCTTCTTCGGCGCGTTTTCTCTCCGTAATGTCCACTACGATTCCCTGATAGTGGCTGACTGCACCGCCGCTACCGCGCTGCACCCATGTCCGATCATCGATCCAGCGCGTCTCGCCCGAACAATCGATAATGCGGTACTCCTGCGTGAATTCTACCCTTCCCTCCTCGCTGTACTGCCGCACCTCCTCTGCGACTCGTGCGAGATCGTCGGGGTGTACAATATCCAAAAAATTAATGCGTCGTTCGTAGAAGTCTTCCGGCGCATACCCGAAATGCCTGATGCTCTCGCTGACGTATTCGACCGGCCACTCCTCCTCGGCGCGCCAGATGAAGGCGATTGCCGGGCTCCGGTTGACGATATACTCGAGCTTCGATACGTGCTCCAGGGCGTCTTCGTACCGCTTGATGAGCCTCTTCTGTTCCGTGATATCCGTAATGACGCCTATCACACCCCCGACGGAACCGTCCGATTTCAGAAACGTCGCCTTGCTGAAAACGACATCGCGAAGGGATCCATCGGCATGTTTCACGGAAAATTCATAGCTCTGTTGTCCCGGGTTGCGAATCAGAGAGAGGTCCTTTTCCTGGTATGTATCAGCAAGATCGGGCGGGGCGATATCGTACACCGTTTTCCCCTCTATCTCTTCCCTGGTCATTCCGAGGAACGCCTGAAAGGCCTGATTGCAGCCCTGGTAGATCAGGTTCTCATCCTTGTAGAAGAGGGGGGCGGGAATACTGTCGATCAGCGTTTGCATGAAGTTGATCTGATCCTGTAAAATCGATTCAATCTCTGCATCTTTCCGCTGAAGCCTTCTCAGCATTATGAAACCGAGAACGGCCGCGACCGTCGATACGAAAACAATAGTTATCAGGTTCGATTGCCACAGGGTGATATCGGGAAGGAGAAGCCGCTTCAGCAGCTGATAGGCGGCCATGAAGAGGATCATGGCAACGGTGATCATCGACACCGGCATGATGAGCTTCCTCCGATGGGGTGGGCCTCCTGTTGTATTTGTCTCTTTCTGTTTCATCGTATTGCCTCTCGGGAGGAGAGTCCTTGAATATTTTCCGGGATATCTCTCAAAATGTTAACTGCTGCAGGCATTCCTCTACGCTGCTTCATTTCCGCCAACCGGCATGTGACATTCACCACTGCCCCCGGCGGCCGAAGTCTGTAAATGTCCGGGAATGACTACGGGCTAAACAGCATGTGGCATACACGTCCGCCGTACCCGGGAATCGTCCGAATCGATACGGGGATGGACACGCCTGTAAAACAGAATGAAATAATATCGATTTTTCAGGCATCTCTTCAATAACTTAATAATTTTTCAACGAAATATTATAAAAATTTTGTTTAGAAGTTACAATAATGCATTGATAACCGCGAAGTAATTCTCGAGGCGGCTCGGCAATGCCTTCAGCCGAATTATTTTCTTTACAATTCACCGAAGCGAGGGTAGTATATGAAAAAACAGCAGAGGAGGTTAGTGTTACATGAAATGGATTAAGGCAATACTGCTGCTGCTCGTAATCATCATTATCGTTGCCATTATCTGCATACCCCGCATGAATCGCTTTCAGCGCGACGGGGAGATAGCGCTTTCCGGTTTGAGCGCGCCGGTGAAGGTGCTGCGCGACGAGAAGGGAATGGCCTACATCTACGCGGAGAATCTGAGCGACGCGCTGAAGGCGCAGGGATTCGTTACCGCGCAGGACCGGCTCTTCCAGATGGAGCTCACCAAGCTCTTCGCCGAGGGGAGGATCTGCGAGCTCGCCGGTGAAGGCGCGAAGGCGCTGGATACCCGCATGAGAACCCTGGGATTTCACCGGCATGCGAAGAAGCATGCCAGTATACTTAACGAGAAGACGAGATTGTTCTTTCAGTCATATGTCGACGGTGTCAACGAGTACATTGCACGAGGGGAAAACATCCCCCTTGAGTTCAAGCTGGCCGGTATAAAGCCGCAGCCGTGGACCATCGAGGATTCCATTGCCATACTGTACTACATGGGATGGAGCCTCGGTGCGAATCATCAGACTGAGCTCATTGCACAGATGCTCATTGACAAAGTCGGCTTCGAGCGGGCGCGCGAGATATTCCCGGTGAACACCAATCCGGACGAGGGTGAGCGAACGGCGATGAGAACCGGTGCGGATGAAGGTGCCACGAGGCTCTCCCTTCTTCTCCTGCGTGACGAGAAGATCAGGGAATTTCTCATCAAGCCGATGATAAACCTGACAATCGGGAGCAACAACTGGACGGTCAGCCCGGGGCGCTCCGAGAGCGGGAAGACGATTGTCTGCAACGATCCTCATCTTGCGACAAATATGATACCGAGCATGCTCTATCCCATCGGCATAATAACGCCTGAAATCAGGGCTGTCGGCCTGATTCCACCGGGGGATCCCGGTATAGTCATCGGGAGGAATGCCAACGTCGCCTTCGGTGTGACCAATTCGTACGGCGATACGCAGGATCTCTACGTCGAGACGATCGATCCCCGCAATCCGGATAACTATCTCGAGGGGAGCAGATCCATTCCCTTCAAGATAATCAAGGAGACGCTGAAGATAAAGGACAAAGAGGCCCCCGAGGGATTCAGGGAGGAGGAGATAACGATAAAGCGCACCAGGCGGGGGCCGGTTATCTCGAATGTGCTCCCCGGCTTTAAAACGGAAAGGGTGATATCACTTCGCTGGAGCCCCCTTGAGACCATGGGACCCGAAGTGGGAATAAGGAAATTTTTAACGGCGCAATCTGCTGATGACCTGAGAGAAAACGGACTGAGCAAGATCACGGCATTGACGTTCAACGTGGTCTACGGAGACAGCAGGGGGAATATCGGCTGGCAGACCACCGGTCGCCTGCCGATTCGCTCGCAGCGGGAGAGCACTGTTCCCTTCGTGGTGAAGGACAGCAGCGATAACTGGAAGGGATTCATCCCCTTCGACAAAATGCTGCACTCCTCGAACCCGCAGAAGGGATGGCTCGGCACCTGCAATCACATGACCGTAACGAAGAGCTATCCCTACTATGTGTCATCGTATTTCGCACCCTACTATCGCTATGCGCGGCTCAAGGAGCTCATGGTGTCGAAGAAGGTGACGAATGTCGACGATCACTGGAAGTATCAGCGGGATTACAAGAATACGCTGGCCGCGAAGATCGCGCCGGTAATTGCAAAGACCCTCGGCTCCTTCAAGGATACCGAGACAATGGGCGCCATTCTCGCCGACTGGGATTTCATGGATGACAAGGAGAAGGCGGCTCCCGCTGTTTTCCAGCTGGTCAACCGTGAAGCGGTTTATCAGATTTTCAAGGATGAGCTCGGCGATGAGCTGGCGAAGACCATGCTCGATTCCTGGTACTTCTGGCAGAACCGGTTTGAGGTTATGGTACTGGAGGGCACCTCGGCGTGGTTCGATGACATATCGACCGGGGAGAAGGAGTCGATGGCCGATATCTTTCACCGGGCTGCACTCACGGTGATGAAGGAGCACGGATCGGATCCGGAAAAGTGGGAATGGGGCGAGTTTCATCAGCTCGAGCTCGTGAGCGCCATCATGCGAAAGGGCCCTCTCAAGGGGATCCTCGGCGGCGGCTCACATCCGATGTCCGGCTCACAGGAGACCCTCTATCGCGCTCTGTACGAATACAACGAGCCCTTCTTTGTCAATACTTCTGCCGCTGCGCGCATGGTCGTTGATTTTGCTGACAGCGACAAGGTGCTCGCCGTTCTCCCCGGCGGTATATCCGGGAGAATTTTTGACGATCACTTCACGGATCAGATCGATACCTATATGAGCGGCGATAAGCTCTACTGGTGGTTCAGCGATGAGATGATCAAGGCGCACACGAAATACAGTTTAGTTCTGAAGCCGTCAAAATAGAAAATGCTCCACAGGAGCGTACCGATAACTATCGGTACGAATCGACTGTACTGAATTTTTACAAGCCCCGACCTCTTCCCGGTCGGGGCCTGTTCTCTTTCACCGGGCACATTACACGCCTTCCCGATCGCGCGCTCTTCATCACAACACGAAACCGGCACCCTTCGCCGCATCTTCACTATCTCGGCCTTATAGCGGTTGGGAATACGCTCGCCACGCGCTCATCGTCACGATACGAAAGAGCTCCCTCCTCCGCAGCGTGTCCCGCATACCTGCGCAAAATGTTTGCCGCACACAGCGTAACACTTCTAACAGCACGAAAAACACCTGCAATCCCCGGCAGAGTGGCGCGCTGAGCAATCCGTAAACCGCTCGCTTGATAACGGCCCTTATCCAGACACGGAACACTCCACCCTGCTGCAATAATTTGTCCGCACTCCCCAACGGTGATACAATAGGAACAGGTATAGAAGTATCGGAAAAAATTGTCAGGAAGGCGACATGAAAGTAATTCATATAGAGGGAATGAGCTGCGAACACTGCGTGATGCGGGTTAAGAAAGCCCTGGAGAGCATCCCCGAGGTGAAGCTGGCCGAGGTTATTCTCGACGAGAAGCAGGCGAAGGTCGATCTCGATGGAGCGATTGACGAGGGGATTCTCAAAGGGGCTGTCGAAGCGGCCGGGTATCAGGTTACGGGCATCGCATAGTTGCAGTGGAGCGAATGATGTACAGAGAGAGCGGCACGCTCCGGGCTCTTTCCGGGAGCCGACGGATATGGTGTGCTGTTACGTATCATCCTCGAAAATATCATGCAATCGCTGAAAGATATACTCCCGCACCGGTTCAAGCTCCTTCACCGGCGGGAAGGTTTGGAAATCGCATTTTTTCTTCAGCGTATCGACCGTAACGTTAACAACAATCCTTCCCTGTATCGAAGCACGGACAATATGATGATTATTGCGATCCCAATCGACGTCCGATGAAGCGAGGGAATACTGCTCGAATACACCGGTGAATCGGGCCGGCAGCTCACGCCTGATGATGTGAGACAGCTCCTGATAGACGCGTATCCGTGTGCCGGGATCGATCTCCATGGAATTCTCCTCTCTCTTCCCGCTCATGCCGGTTCCACGAAAAGCCGAATGCAACTCTCCTCGGCTTATATGAGCATTATCTATCCGAGAAGCATAAAGTCTTTTTGTTTAAAAGTATAAATAAAATTGACATAAATTCAATTAAATGATTGATTTAATATATGAATATATCATATTAAAAAATTCGATAGGCTTATTGTGTATTATAACGTGTTGAGAAAACTGTTTTCTCTGTCGAGTAAACATGTTTACGCGTAACGGCAACGGGAGATAGAGAATGCCAACCGAACTGCAATTGCCAACTGTTGCCGTGAAGATGTATTTTGATAGTAACAGAGGGCTTCCCGTGATTGACAGGGGATGTACCGATACTCGCTTGAAAGGGGGAGAGCGTTCTGTGAGTGACGCGTGCGAACTTCCAAAATTGAACATGCTCCGGCTCACCGAATCGGTTTCCGGTTCAGGGTGAGCGGCAAAGATAGGTCCGGGTGACCTCTTTCAGGTGATGAACTCCGTGACGTTTACCTATGATGAAAACGTCATCGTGGGGATGGACACGGGCGATGATGCCGGTGTGTATCGGCTCAGCGATGAAACGGCGCTGATCCAGACGATCGACTTTATCACTCCCATTGTCGATGATCCCTTCACCTTCGGCCAGATTGCAGCGTGCAACAGCCTCTCCGATATCTACGCAATGGGGGGGAAGCCGTTAACCGCTCTCAACGTGGTCTGCTTCCCGATAAAGAAGTTCAGCCTCGACATTCTGAGCGAAATACTGAAGGGCGGTCTCTCAGTGCTGGGGCAGGCGGGCGTGCAGATCCTCGGCGGGCACAGCGTCGAGGACGACGAGTTGAAATTCGGGCTCTCCGTAACCGGGATCATCCATCCCGATCGGGTGTTGCGGAACAGGGGGCTCATGCCGGGCGACAGCATTATTCTCACCAAGCCGATGGGAACCGGCATCGTGGCAACGGCGATAAAGGCCGGTCTCGCCGAGGACGAGATAATCACTCCCTTTGTGCGCTCCATGGCGACGCTCAATGAAGCGGCTGCGCGGCTCATGATCAACTACCCTGTTCATGCCTGTACGGACGTTACCGGGTTTGGCCTCATCGGGCACCTGCGGGAGATGCTCGATAACCAGGGTATTACAATTTCTGTTGACCGGAATGAGCTTCCCCTCCTCCCCGGCGCTGTCGAAAATGCCTCGATGGGACTCATACCCGCCGGGATGTACCGGAACAGGGAGCACGTCGGCGCACTCTGCGCCATTGACGAGGGAGTTCCCCTCGAGCTGACAGACATCATTTTTGATCCGCAAACATCGGGAGGGCTCCTCATCGGGCTCCCCGAAGCGGACGCAAAAAACCTGCTGTCCGATCTCCATCGCAACGGCGTGGAAAACGCCAGGATCATCGCAACCGTCCGGGAGAGCGCTTCACCGCAGATCCGGGTGGTATGAGGTACAACCGGCAGCTGCCCGGATGATCCTGAAGCCCATATCAGAAACGCGTCAGTGCGGCTTCACTCGAACCTCCGGGAAGACGACAAAATAATTTTGAATACCCCTCTTCCCATGCTATAGTGTGATGATACCAGAAGGAGGAAAAAATGGCATTTCGGAAACAGGTGGCGCTCTCCTCAGCGGCAATGCTTCTCGCCGTGATAATCGTGGGGAGCTGCATGAAAGAGGATGGTATGAGCAATAACGGAACCGTTTCAATATATAATGCTTCCCGTGACCGGGTTGAAGAGCTGAAGCGAATTGTCAGGAGCGACGAGGAGTGGAAGCAGCTCCTCACACCGGCGCAGTATCGGGTCGCCCGTAAGAAGGGGACCGAGCGTGCCTTTACCGGCGAATACGACCGGAACAAAGAGAAGGGCATCTATAAATGCGTCTGCTGCGGGACGGATCTGTTCAGCTCGGATGCAAAGTTCGAATCGGGCACCGGCTGGCCCAGCTTCTGGAAGCCGATCGCGGAACAGAACATACGCACCGAAATCGACAGGAGCCTCTTCATGACGCGCATCGAGGTGCTCTGTGCCCGCTGTGAGGCCCATCTTGGGCATGTCTTTGACGATGGCCCGCCGCCGACTCACAAGCGTTACTGCATCAACTCGGCGTCGCTGAAGTTTATCAAGCAGTAGACGCTCACATTCAACTCATGGATATGCCTCACGGCGAAGGGTACTCCGTGCATAGAGCTTCTCCTGGCTCATCGAGAAGCGCCTTCGCCTTTTTTGATTGCATTTCTCCGTGCAGGCATTTCTTCGATTCAGGAATGACGGCTCATTCCTCTCGTGAAGGTGTCATACGGCGAGCGGAGGAGGAGCCGGCATGAATGGAATGAGCAGGCGAGCGAAGGGACGCCCGCCTTCTCCGTACGTTTTTATTCAAAGGTATAGTGCTGATCCGCTGCCTGCTCACGCACCGACTTGAGAATAGCCATGTCGAGGGTGCTCTTCGAGGAGCGCTTTTTCATCTCCGCTTCCACGTACCGGCGCCGATCGTTGTTCAGCTTATTGATCTTGCCCTGGAGCACGGACCGACGCTTCATCATCCGGTTGACATAGTCCCTTCGCTCCTGCGTGCTCATGTCCTTCATTTCCGCGGGGAGCTCATCATCACGGATAGTAGCAGGATCTATCTTCCGATCCTTGACCGCGTCGACGAGATCCCAGCCGCTGTTGACATACTGCTTTGACGCCTTTGCAACCGAACGCTGAACCAGCACCTCGCTGTTCACCGTCGCGGCATTCTTATCCTGCTCCTCCTGACACTCCTTCTTGACGGTGCCGCGCTTCCCATAGGGGATATAGGTCTTGTTAAGCTCGGCACCGAGAAGCATAATCTCCTTGTCCTGCGGTGCGTTGATTGCGACCACTTTCTCGTTCTGATCTATGTTCATATATCTTCCGTCGGCGAGGAGCGCGCCGTCTTTCCACATGGTGTTCTCGCCCTCATGATAGTTGCCGCAGAAAATGGTGTTCACCGTGATCCCCCTGGCAATGGCCTTTTTGACTGCAGATCGGTAATCGACATCCCCCTGGGTGAAGGGCTCGTTCCCGGCAATGAAAATGAGCTTGAGATCGCGCCTATCGGAGCTCCATCTGAGCCCCTCCGTGGCGGCCAGGATCACTTTTCCGCAGTACTCGTTGCCTCCGTAGGTTTGAAGCTTGAAAAGCTTTTCGGAGATTTTATCGAGATCTGTGGTGAGCGGTGTTATCATGCGGATATAGCCCTCCGCCGCCGGGATGCTGTCCTTCCCGTACTCGTAGAGGGCAACCTCCAGGCGGGGAGTCCTGTTCCCCTTCTTCGCCCGGGCGAGCTCATTGACGATTTTCCAGAGCTGTGATTTTGCCTGATCGATGAGTCCGTCCATGCTGTTGCTCGTATCGAGCAGGAGGGCTATCTGTATAACCCGTTCGTCGCTCGCCGGGAGGGGAGCGGTAGAAACGAGGAAGATGATTGCTGCTGCCAGTATGAGAAGTGCCGTGCCTGTCTTTTTCATAATCTGCTCTCCTTTTCTCTTTTGTGTTATCAATCCTTAGACAGCGCATGCTGAAAGTAGTTCCGAATTTTTTTCGCTGCACCTCTACCTGTACAAACCGACAGTAACCGCTTTTTTATATTTGACAACGTGAAATGAGTATCTCTAATGGGAAAGAGCAATACGCGTCTTTTTTCCGGTATCTCCCAGAGGGAGATACCGGATTCTCACTGTATGCAGTGGATCTGAAGATGAAAAGTGTGTATTTTACACGCTAACAACGGAAAGGGAGGACAGGCGCGATGGACTTTTCTTTTTCACCCGAACAGCAGAAGGTGCTGGATGAGGTACGCGAGTTTTTACAATCGGAATCGACACCGGAGCTGCTGGATGAAACGCACGAGCTGGGATTCATCTACGGTGGCAAGGAGGGACGTAAATTCATCAAGAAATTCGCAGCGAAGGGATGGCTCACGCCAAACTGGCCGAAAGAGTACGGCGGACTGGGGACTTCAGCCGTGATGACCTTTGCCATTCGGGAAGAGATGGCATTGGCCGGCGTCCCGCTGATATTCGTGGGTGCCCATATGGCGGGTCCAACCATTATGCACTTCGGCAGCGACGAGATGAAGAATGAATGGCTGCTCCCCCTCGCCCGGGGTGATTACGAGTTTGCCCTCGGCTACACCGAGCCGCAGGCCGGTTCCGATCTCTCGTCACTGAATATCCGGGCGGTGGACAAGGGAGATCACTTTGTGATTACCGGACAGAAAACATTCAATACGCATGCCCACGTTGCCGATTATCACTGGCTGGCGGCCATAACCGATTCCGAGGCGAAGCGGTATCAGAACATGTCCATGATAATTGTCGATCTGAAAAGCCCCGGCATTACCATCCGTCCCCTCATAACCATGGCGGGATGGCAGACGAATGAGGTATTTTACGATGACGTTATCGTTCCCAAGAAGAACCTGGTAGGGCAGATGAATATGGGGTTCTACTATCTGATGCATGCGCTCGATTACGAGCGGATGTTTCCCCTCGCAGCATACGGACGCATTTTTTATAAATACCTTCAATATGCACAGGAGAAAACGGTGAATGGAGAGCCGCTGACGAAAAACCCGCTCATCCGGCAGAAGCTCGCACAGATTGCCATTGAGCTGGAAGCGAATAAGCTCCTCTATTACCGGCTCGCCCACATGCTCGACAAGGGACAGGTTCCCAATTATCAATCATCAATGCAGAAGCTCTTTGCGACGGAGGTTGCGCAGAATATAGCCAATACCGGGATGGAGGTGCTGGGCCACTTCGGGCAGCTGAAGAAGGGGTCGACAGGCGCCGTGCTGGACGGGATTATGGAGCAGATTTACCGGACGAGCGTCGTTGAGACGATATATGCGGGAACCTCAGAGATACAGCGGAGCATCATCGCCCTTCGGGGGCTGGAGCTTCCCCGGAAGTAATGAAGGAGAGTGCAATGGACTACGATTTAACCGAAGAACAGAACATACTCAAGGAATCGGCACGCCGCTTTCTCTCAGAGCGCTGTCCGAGCAATCACGTTCGCGCGATGGCCGAGGACGAAAGGGGATGCACCGACGACCTCTGGCAGAAGATGGCCGAACTGGGGTGGATGGGGCTGATGATACCGGAACAGTACGGCGGATCGGGCATGGATTTCCTCCACCTGACGGTTCTCCTCAGAGAAATGGGGTACTCCTGCATGCCGGGACCCTTCTTTTCGACGGCGGTGATCGGCGGCCTCAGCATTCTCGAGGGCGGGAGCGATGCCCAGAAAAAGGAGCTGCTGCCCGACCTCGCCAGCGGGAAGCTTCTGACAACACTGGCATGGCTCGAGGAGGATGCGGTGTACACACCCGAGGGGATCCGGCTCCCTGCGGAGAAGAAGAAGGGATACACCCTCTCGGGAACGAAGCTCTTCGTGCCCGATGCACTGGGAGCCGATATCATCATCTGTGCTGCGCGAACGGGAAAGAAGCCCACGGATATTTCACTGTTCCTCGTCGACGCACAGAGCAGCGGCGTGAGCATCACCCCCCTCGATACCTTTGCCGGTGACAAGCAGTATGCGGTCGCCTTTGACGGCGTTTCGGTACCGGAGGAGAAGCTGCTCGGAAAGCTTAATGGCGGATGGCCGGTGCTGAAAAAGGTGCTCCTGATGGCTTCAGTGGCCAAGTGCGCCGAGATGAGCGGCGGTGCGCAGCGGGTGATGGAGATGACGGTCACCTATGTCAAGGACCGAACACAGTTCGGACGGCCGGTCGGCGCCTTTCAGGCTGTTCAGCATCACTGCTCGAATATGCTCACCTTTGTCGAGACCATTCAGTTCATGACCGATCAGGCGGCGTGGTTAATAAGTGAGGGGTTGCCCTTCGAGAAGGAGGCGTCAATGTGCAAGGCGTGGGTGAGCGACTCCTATCGCAGGCTCGTCGCCCTGGGGCATCAGTGCATCGGCGGTATGGGCTTCATGGAGGAGTTTGACCTGCAGCTCTACTTCAAACAGGCGAAAGTCGCAGAACAGATGTTCGGCGATGCAGATTTTCACCGGGAACTGCTCGCGCAGGAGATGGCGTGGTAGTTCGCAAAACATTCAGTACCGGAGGGGGTAACCATACATGAAATATGTCGATTATGTATCCGGCCTCAACGAGTGGTATCAGAGCCAGGGGTTTCCGCCCTACCGCTGGTCGGTTTTCGATTCCAGTCCCTGGGCTTCAATGAAGAAGCCTCTTACGGAGGCAACAATTGCCCTCATCAGTTCGGCGGGCATCTTCAGGGATGATCAGGAACCCTTCGATCCCTGGTCGGTGAATGATCTGAGCTTTCGGGAGATTCCGAAAGAGACACCCCTGCAGCGGCTCAAACTGCATGACAACTACTTCGATCATCGCGATGCGTTGAAGGATCTCAACTGCGTCTTCCCCCTCGAACGGCTCAGAGAGCTGGAGGAGGAGAGGTATATCGGGCGCCTGGCATCACCGGCAATAACCCTCGGAATGGGAAGGCTGTACAAGAGAACCGCACTGCAGACCGAAACGGTGCCTAAGATTGTCGAGGTGCTCAGGAAACAGGATGCCGATGCGGTGCTCCTCGTCGCGGCCTGACCGCTCGATCATCAGTCGGTCGGACTGATAGCGCGAACGATTGAAGAAGCGGGGATCCCCACCCTCTATTTAGGCTCCTGCCGATTCATGATGGAGCAGGTGAAGCCGCCACGAAGCGCCTTTATCAACTTTCCACTCGGACATCAGTGTGGCAGGCCTCATGACAGAGATTTACAGATGCGCATTCTCAGGGATGCGCTGAAAATTCTCAGCAGTGCATCGAAGCCGGGAGAAATCGTCGACCTCTCCTATGAGTGGGGCGAGCCCTTCGACTGGCCGGGATTCATGCAGGATCTGATGCAGATGCTCGAGGAGGAGGGAAGCCCAGTTCAGGAGTGGAAGCCCAAGGAGAAGTGATATTCTTCGCTCGTGCGGATTATCGGTATGAGCGGAGATTCCTGTCTGCACAGGGAATGGCAGCGCTCTATAGGTCATTGTGAGGAAGCCGCAGGCGACGAAGCAATCTCTGTTCATTTATCATTTACCTGAGATTGCGCTGGCCACGGACGGCCGAGTGTCGCGAAGCACATGGATGTGCGAGAGCGACCTTCGCGGAGTTGACCCCGGGAGAATTCGAGGGGCTCGCAATGAAAGCAACAATACATATAAATGCACAGAACATAACGACTCGCCTGGAGGTATCGATGTCGAAGCCCAAAGAAAAGGTGAACACCGTTCGCCTTCAAAATCTCAGCTACGGTCACAAACAGGCCGGAACGTTCAGAGCGGCAATTGAGCTGGATCTCTTTACCGTGATATCCCGGGGAGCCACACGGCTTCCGGATATTCAAAAGGCGCTCGGCTTGAATGCGCTTAATACGGAACGGCTCGTGGTGGCTTGTGCCGCGCTTGACCTCATCGAGAAGGAGAACGAGGACTATCGGAATGCTCCCGACGTCGAGCGCTTTCTCGTCAAGGACAAGCTTACCTATGTCGGCCCCTGGCTGCTCTTCAACGGATACGATTTCGAACGGTGGAAGGATCTCGCAGCCATTCTGAAGTCCGATGAGCCGCCAAAGGTGCTCGGACTGTACGAGATCCTCTCTGACGAAATGTTTCGCATTTATCATGAGGCAACCTACAGCGTGGGACTCGGCGCCGGCATGCTTTTTGCACGGGACGTTGACATGAGCGAACATTCTCTCCTGCTCGATCTGGGCGGGGGCTCCGGCGCCTACTGCATCGCGGCACTGCAGCGCTATCCTCACCTCAGGGCGATTGTGCTCGACTTCGAACCGGTGTGCAAAATTGCCGAGGAGTTCATTGCACAGTGGGGATTGCAGGACAAGATAACCACCCGGCCGGGCGATTTCACCAGTGATCCGCTGCCGCCGGGATCGGATATGATGATTATGGCGAGCAATCTCCCGCAGTACGATGAGGCCGTTCTGACCGGAGTGCTCAAAAAGGCGTATGACGCGCTCGAGCCGGGAGGCACATTCCATCTGGTCGGTGAAACGCTCACCGATGACAAGACAGGGCCGCTCGGCCCGGCGATGTGGGGAATGCATGAGGCGCTGTTCGGGAGCGGGGGGAGATCGCACTCCGAGCGGGAGGTGAAGGGGTATCTCACCGGAGTGGGTTTTGTCGACATCACGGTGCATCAATTTGTTCCCGGCTCTCTGAGCAGGATCTCCGCGCGAAAGCCGTGAACCCGGACGGGGGAAGAGAATAAGGAGGCTTCATGAGAACGAGTATAACGGATTTACTGGGTATCAGATACCCGATCATCGAGGCGCCCATGGCGTGGATAACGGATGCCGACCTTGCCGCTGCCGTTTCCGAGGCAGGGGGACTCGGGACCATCGGTCCCAATGCCGGCTTTAAAACCGTTACCACCGATGTGGAAGAAACGGGAGAACGGCTGCGGGAACAGATCCGCCGCTGCAGAGAGCTGACCGACAAACCCTTTGCCGTGAACTTCGTGGTTGGCGTACCCGGCTGGGATCGGCAGTACAGCGACAAATGCGTTGAGATTGGCATTGAAGAACGGGTGCCCGTTGCAATAGTTTCGCAGGGGAGCCCTCTCGTCTATACCGATCGGCTCAAAGAGGCAGGGATGAAGGTCATACAGGTCTGTTCGACCGTCCGTCACGTCAGGAAATCGGAGGAAAGCGGAGTGGATGCGGTTATAACCTCGGGAACGGAGGGAGGCGGGCACAGCGGTTTTGATCAGATCACCACTCTCTGTCTCGTTCCGCAGGCTGTTGATGCGGTGGAAATTCCGGTCATCGCCGGCGGCGGTATCGTTGAGGCGCGGGGACTCATGGCCGCGCTTGCTCTCGGTGCGGACGGCATCTACATGGGAACCCGGTTTATGGCCACGAAGGAGTGCCCCGCCCACCCCAACGTAAAGCGGGCCATCCTGGAGACAACCGACACCAGCACCATGGCGGTACGGCACGGAACCCCCTTCCCGGTGAAGGATCCGAATCAGGGGGACCGGGGATTCGTTGAGGAGCGGCGGGGGTCGGTGCGGGTGCTTGTCAATGACTTTGTCAGGAGCATCCTTGAGCAGAAAGGGGGTATTCTCACTTTTGAGGATGCGCTCAATGCACCACATGACTCCGAATCGAATGTCGACAGCAACCGGACCGTCGATGCCTTTATTCATGGAAATCTTAAAAACAACTCCATCACCGCCGGACAAGGATCATCAATGATAACCGACATTCCCACCTGCCAGGAGATCATCGAGCGGATGATGAGTGATGCGGGACAGGTGCTGGGCAGATTGAACGGCATCTGGCATTAAGTCTGGATGGACGCTCCAGCATCAGCACCGCACCGGGAATTATCGTGAGTGGGAATGAAATTTATTCGACAGGACTGCAGGATATGAGTGATAAAATTGAATAAGTACTTCATCTTATGGGCATCTCTAAAAACCAGTATTTACATTGATCCCCTAATTGTAAATACTGGTTTTATCAGGCATGGTGCACACAGCGACACGACGTCGCCTATGCCAGCGTGTACAGGATCTGCAAAAAAACGCTGGCCCGGGGGACATCCTATTAATAGTTTTTAGAAGTCCCCTTATACTACAATTTATGAGGGAGGCGCCGTATTAAAATAATGCACGCTCTTTTCCGAGTTTTCCAGTAGGGATTTGCAGAATACCTTCTCCGTCATCACTCTCCTGATTATCCTGTGAATCCCGTTAAAAGCTTTTCTTCTTTCTCTCCGTATTTTTTATCTTTAATTCTTTAATGCGTTTTATTTCCATACACCAAAAAAAAATGGAGGTTCACCATGACGAAAATCTCAGAGGCTCAGATTCTCTGGAAAGCCCTGGAGGATGCCGTATCGATATCACCAGACAAGCCGATGTACATCTATCAGGGCAAAGAGATCAGTTTCGAGGAGGTCGATGAGACCAGCGATCGGGTTGCAGCAGGCCTGCTCGCACGCGGCTTTCGGAAGGGGGACCGCATCGGGATTATCGGCCTCAATCAGCCCGAGTGGTTATACACCTATTTCGCCGCCGGAAAGATCGGTGCGGTTATCGTCGGCCTCAATGTCCGCTATCGTGACACCGAGCTGGAATATATTCTCAACCAGAGCGAATCGCGGGGGCTGATTACCCTGAAGAGCTACTTCGTGATGGACTACGTGAAGTTCTTCGATGATTTCAGGGAGAAGATCCCATCGGTCAAGGATTTTATTTTCATCGACGGGGAGGGGTTTCCCGGAAGCATCACCTACGATGAGCTCCTGCATGCCGAGGTCGACCGCGACGCACTGGAACAGGCCAAAGCTGCCGTGCAGCCCGACGATCCGCTGATCATCATCTACACCTCGGGCACCACCGGGAAACCCAAGGGAGCGGTCATCACCCATAAGAGCCAGCTCGCCTCGGCGCGCGCTCAGGACAAGCATATTAAGCTCACCGAAGACGATTCACTCCTGGTCGTTCTCCCCTTCAATCACGTGGGTGGAATCACCTGCATGATTCTGGGCGGCCTCCTCGGGCGATGCACCGGTATTCTCATCCCGACGGTGGATCTCGATGATATCATCACGCAGGCCGAGAAATACCGGCCGAGCATCTTCGGCGGCGTTCCGACGCTGTACGCCCTCCTCTTCATGAATGAGCGGTTCCCCTCGCTGGACACCAGCAGCTTTCGCCTCGCCATTGCAGGCGGCTCCAACGTCGAGCCCGCACTCCTGACGAGGATGAACAGGGATTTCCCCAACGCCACGGTGATGAATCTCTACGGGCTCAGCGAAGCATCCGGCGGGATCGTCATGAGCCCCTGGGAGAGCAGTTTCGAGACGACCGTCCGCTCAATCGGAAAGCCCTTCAATGATGTTGAGCTGAAGGTAGTTGATGTCACGGGGAAAACAGTGCCGGCCAAAGATACGGGTGAGCTCTGCTTCAGGGGAGATGCCGTTGCCAGCGGATACTTCCGCCTGCCGGAAGAGACGAAAGAAACCTTCGACGCCGACGGCTGGGTACATTCCGGCGACATGGGGTATGTCGACGAGGAGGGGTACATCATCCTGATGGGGCGCAAGAAGGAGATGTACATCCGGGGCGGATTCAACGTCTATCCCGTCGAAGTGGAAAATCTCCTGACCAAGCACCCGAAAGTCGTCATGGCTGCGGGAATCGGGGTGCCCGATTCGGTTCTCGGCGAGAAAGGACGGTATTATATCATCCCGCAGCCCGGCACCGATCTCACGGAGGAAGAGTTGAGAGCATACTGCAAGGAGCACCTGGCGGATTACAAGGTCCCCGATAAGATTGTATTCCGTGAGAGCCTCCCCATGACACCGGTGGGAAAGATCATGAAATCAAAGCTGAAGGAGGACTACGAAAAGGCCGGCGAATAGGGAGTGATTATTGAACGAGATCGATGCGAAGCTGTGTTGAGCGTTTTGCTCTCCTGGTGGGCGTTTGCTGTATCTCCGGCTTGCCGATGCGATTGAGCTGATTCATGAAATCGGTGTAGTTTCGCGTCGGTATCTCGAGGATAATGCGGTCGGGAACATTCTGCTTGTTGTACTTCTCGCGAATGACCCTCCCCTCAAGGGAACCGGCTAACCGCTTTATCTCCTGCACCGTATCGTTGACCTCCCGGGGAGATTCACTTCGTGGCCGCACAACCGCCTTCCGCGAGGAGGTTTCGTCATCTTTCAAAGCATCCTTCTCCTCGACATCGACACTGATGTCTCTGTCATCATGCACCTCTGCTTTTTTCATTGCTGATCCCAGCAGGCGCGACGTTTTATCCATCCCCGCCATCGGCGGCGTTTTCATGGAGGCGGGTGTTATTTGAAGGGCGATGATATACTGCTCGGGCTCTTCTGCCGCAGCTTTCTTGTCCCCTTTACTGCGAGAGGGCATATGCCGCTCAGAATCCTCCCTGAGAAGGGGGATCTTCGCAGTGTCCGGCGCCTTCGGAGCGATCTCCTCGGCGGGCATTCTCGAGGCTTCCTTCTCCCGCATTGCCAGGAAGGAATCCCGCTTCGGCGTTACCGGGAAGAGGAAGAGTACGACAATCACCGTTGCGAGGACGCCGGCCGCCTCGAGGGGCACCTTGATGTGTACCGGCATGAACAGGAAATCCAGAAGCCGCCTGAGGGGAGATCGGTCGAGACGCCGGTGCACGCTCTCCAGAAAGTTGTCGGGTGCCGGCATCGTTTTGAGAGAAGCCATCGCCTTCCGGTATCGCTTCACCGAGGCGAGCTCCTCTCTGCATGCGGGGCACCCCTTGAGATGCTCCCGCACCTCTCTTCTCTCTTCAGGGGAGAGCTCGTTATCAAGATAGTGTTCGAGCACCTCATGTATCTCTTTGCATTTCATATCAGATAATCCCCTTGAGCTGCTGCCGCAGCTGTTCCCTCGCTCGGGCGAGTGTGGATTTCACCGTTCCCGCCTTCAGCCCGGTGATGCGGGCAATCTCCTCATAGCTCTTCCCCTCGACATCACGCAGAACAACCAGGATCCGCTTTCGCGGCGGCAGCGATTCGATCGCCCGCTGTATGGCCTGCTGCTCCTCCCCTCGCTCGAAGAGTGACGCGGGATTCTGGGAGACATCCCGAATCTCGAGCGGCGGCTCCCCCTCCCGGGCGGGATTGCCGAGGCGAACCGCTTTTATTTGGAAACGTCGCGTTGCCGACGAGAGATGATTCTTGCAGGTATTGACGGCAATGCGGTATATCCACGTTGAAAGGCTCGATTTGAATTTGAAGCTCTTCACGTTGCGATACACCTTGATAAAGGTTTCCTGGGCGCAGTCATTGGCCTCATCGTAATCTCCCAAAAGGCGATAGCAGAGGTTGAATACCATATCCTTGTACCTGATCATCAGGGCGTCGAAGGCGTCACTCTTCTGAAGCTGAACCTCCTCCACAAGTTTTCGGTCACGTTGAATCGACTCTTCCGAACTGTTCGCCCTTCTACTCATTTAGACAGTCCAATCACCCATTGGTTCCAGCGGCAGCAATGTAATAGAGTCCAACCGACGCAGCGTTTTCATATCGGTCATGATCACCCTTCCTGCTGCGCGATATAGCGCTTCACGTCAAACTTCGCGGCACACCCCCGTGCGCTCATGTACCGCACCTTGCCGAAGACGGAACGATCCTTCCACGCCCGGTCATGCAACCCGCCGATGCTCCAGGCGATCCCGGCATACCCGTTGGGATCGCGACCGTCGAGCTCGTACCGGTCGTTCAGATATATCGCAATATGCAGGGCCTCATCGGGCGAGGCGGACCACTCGAGGATCTTCTTCGCCCAGTACATCCGCATGTATCCGTGCATCTTCCCCCGCCTCACCATCTCCCGCTGTGCAGCGTTCCAGAGATCGTCATGTGTCCGGGCGTCCTCAAACTCCTCGAGGGAGTAACGGTACTCCCGTTCGTCATTTCGATGGGCGTTCAGCGATTCCCGTGCCCACCGGGGAAAGCAGTCGACGGTATCATACTGTTCATTGTAGGAGCAGAGGTTGTCCGAGAGCTCCCGCCTGACAATCAGCTCCTCGAGGAACGCGTCGCGGGAGTCCGGCGGTACTTCGGCCTGCTGCACCTCATAGACAACACGCTGCGCCGAGAGATGCCCGAAGTGCAGATAGGGCGAGAGATTCGACTGCCCGTCCTCTTCGGGCCTGTTTCTCGCTGCATCGTAGTCCGGGAGCTTCTCCTTCACGAAGGAACTCAGTGCAGAGCGTGCCGCTTTCTCGCCGGGCCGGAGCCAGCTCACCGTCCCGACCCGAGCATCGGCTCTGATGCTCCCGGCAGGTATCTCCAGGCTGTTTTCACCTGATCCGCGAAATGTATTCGGGTGTTTCATCAGCCGGGGAAACTCGGTGAGATATTCAGGGATCATCGGCGTTATCTTCCTCCGCAGCGTATAGGCGCTGTACTCCTGCTTCGGGGAGGCGATCCAGCAGGGAACGACATTATGCGCATCAACCTCGAAGAGGGGAATGGTCAGCTTCTGTGCGACCGCTTCCCGCCACTGCCGCCTGATGCGGAGCGGATCACAGTCGGTGACAACACACCCGATTTCCCGGTCTCCGGTGAAGCGGAGAATCTCGTCGACCGGAGAGCCGGTCAGCAGGTGAAAGGGAATGCGATACCGCTCGAGCTCGCGCGCCGCCTCCTGCAACCCCTCAATCATGAAACTATACTGCCGCATGGTTGCGCCGAGAAACTCCGGGACGAGGCAGAACACCACCGATAGCGATTCCCCCCGATCGAGGGCACTCTCCTGCGCGAAGAGGAGCGCCCAGTTATCGTGAACCCGCTGCTCCCTGCTCATCCAGTAGAGCACCGGCCCGCCCGCATACTCGCGTCTGTTGCACTTTCTGACCCGATCCTCATTCACCTTCATCTGCGAGCGTTCCTGCGCTGATGTCGACATGCCCGATGAGCAGCATATCCCCGTGTGCTCATGTACCGCACCGTGCCGAAGCCGGGACGCCCCTTCCACGCCCGTTCGTTCAAACCGCCGATGCTCCAGGCGATCTTGGCGGAGCCATTCGGATCGCGACCATCGAGCTCGTCCTTCACTTGCAAAGCACTTTTTCTTGATCCTGCGGGCATAATAGGCTATCCTTATCGTGAAGCGGTGCACCCTCCGGTACGCCGACCGATCTGCTCATCGCGAAACAATCATCACCCCTCGCATCCCTGCGAGGCATGAGCGGGCATACTCCCTCTTCTCCCCGTTCCGGCGAAGGGGAGAAAGGAGCTTCACGGTTCACAGCGTATCGGGGTTATGCCAAAATGTCAAAGCATTTGTTTTTTAATGAAGAGCGGGGAGCATTGAAATGGAAAAGAACAGTGTTTTTCCGAAGCCGGTTGTGGTGATAAGCAGATGTATCGAGTTTGACCGGTGCCGGTATAACGGTGATCGTATATCCGATCCCTTTGTGAGGCGATTGAAGGACTTCGTCGATTTTCAGCCGGTATGTCCCGAGGTTGCCATCGGCCTCGGCGTGCCCCGCCCTCCCGTGCGGATGGTCATTGACCAGGGAAAGAAGATGCTGTATCAGCCCTCGACGGGCCGTGACGTCACCGCCGAAATGGAACAGTTCATTAATGAGTATCTCGGCTCCCTCGGTGCGGTTGACGGCTTTATTCTGAAGTTCGGATCCCCTTCCTGCGGATTGAAAAACGTGAAGGTATACGTCGGCATCGAAAAGGTGACGCGAACCGTCAAGGACAGCGGCTATTTCGGTGGGTCCGTCCAGGAGCGATTTCCCGGCCTGGCAATTGAGGATGAGGGGCGCCTCAAAAATTTTACCATCCGGGAGCACTTCCTGACAAAGATCTTCACCCTGGCGCGATTCCGGGGATTGCAGCAGGGCACCATGCAGCAGCTCGTCGACTTTCACACGAAAAACAAGCTCCTCCTCATGGCATACCATCAGAGCAGAATGCGGAAGCTCGGGAGCATCGTTGCCAATCATGAGAAGCTGGACCGTGAAACGGTCTTTGCCCGCTACGAGGAAATCCTCAGAGAGGCGCTCGAACGGGTACCCCCCTTTACCGCGAACATCAACGTGCTTCTCCACGCCTTCGGGGGATTCAAGGATGTCCTCTCGAAAGAGGAGAAGAAATTCTTTCTCGACAGCATCGAGGAGTACCGCGATGAGCGAATCCCCCTCAGCACCCTCCTTTATATACTGAAAACCTGGTCGCTCCGCTTCGAGAACAGCTATCTCATGGAGCAACACTTCATGGAACCCTACCCCCGCGAGCTCATCGACATAACCGACTCCGGCAAGGGGCGGGACCGTTAATTATAATTACCCTTTCAGTATGTCGACCAGGGCTTCCTGCATGGTGGGATAGCTGAAGAGGAAGCCCGCCCTCCCGAGCTTCTCCGGCACCACCCGCTGCCCCTTCAGGAGAACGCTGCCGAACTCCCCCAGCAGCAACCGGATAGCGAATCCGGGGACGGGCGGCACAAGGGCGGGGCGCCCGACCGTTTCTCTGAGAGTGCGGTAGAGCTCCCGGTTCTGAAGGGGATAGGGACTTGTGCAGTTCACCGGCCCGCTGATATTCTCTTCCAGAAGGAACTCGAAGACCCGTGCGAGGTCCAGCAGGTGAATCCAGGAAAACCACTGCTTCCCGCTGCCGAGATGATTCCCCATGAAGAATTTCGCCGCCCGCGCCATCGGCACGAGGGCGCCCCCCTCTCCCATCACGATGCCGAAGCGGCACAGGACCACCCGCGTTTTCCCCTCGGCCTGAAGCGCTGCGGCTTCCCAGTCGCGGCAGACCTGTGCAAGGAAATCGCTGCCCGGTGCCTCGGTCTCGTCGAGTATCTCGTCTCCGTGAAAGCCGTAGTAGCCCACCGCCGAAGCGCTGAGGAGCGCGCGGGTCTTCCCTCCGGTCAGGGCGTCGGCGAGATGCTTCGTGGTGAGGATGCGGCTCTCATAGATCAATTTCTTCTGTGTTGCAGTCCATCGGGTGAAGATGGAGGCTCCGGCAAGATTGATGATAACATCGTGCCGGCCGGCTTCCTCCTGCCAGCTGCCCGGAAACCTCCCGTCGGCTTCTACTATGGCGATCCCCTCCGGGATAGTGCGGCCCGGGTGAAGGGATCGCTCCATGACGGTAACCGCATGCCTCTTCGACAGGAAATGACTGGCAAGCGTCGAGCCGACAAACCCGGTTCCTCCGGTGATGAATATCTTCATAAATTATTCCTCACAGTGGCTTATTCTTCGCTCCCGTCTCCGATGAGCGGCAGTATTTTTTCAACAGTAAAGAAAACCAGAAAGCGATCCTTCCCCTCATCGTCACGGTACCGGGGCTTCCGTCGCAGCTCCTCTATCAGCGGGCTGTTCTTATCCTCTCTTTCTTTTTTCAGGTACAGCCGCTTCCCGGCCGACTTTCCCCCCTGCTCGATAAAGAGGTAGACAGCATGTGGATTGCTCTCGAGATTTGTATGGGAGAGCCGATCGGCCATGATAAAGGCAGCGCTCCCGTCCTCCATTACGTGCGGCCTCGAATAGAGGGCAGCGTTGACCCTCCCCTCGCCGTCAGCGGTGGCGAGTATGCCCGTTCCCCGCTTCTCCTCGAAATACTCTTTCAGTTCCATTGTTCCACTCCTCGGTATAGGGTTCTCTTTGGACTGACTACGCCCTGTAAGGCTTCACTATATATAAAGCACTGGATCGGACGATTTTCCAGAACAAATGCGAATCTGCATTATCTTTTGCGGGATGTATAATTTCTTGCTTTATGCCACGCACCCGTTACGGTGCGGTGATGATGCCAGAATGAGCACCGATACCGGGTACAACGGGGGACGATATTCATGAACGATCGATATGAATTTCTCAAAGAGGACTATTCGCAGGGTTTTCCCGCCTTCTGCGGTTTTGAGGTGACTGAGGTTGCCGAGGGGAGATTCACGAGCAGGCTCGCCGTCCGCCCGGGACACCGGCAGCAGGATGGATTCGTTCATGCGGGCGTTATCGCCACGATGGCAGATCACACTGCCGGCTACTCGGCCTACACCATCGTCCCGGATACTATTCGCATTCTGACCATCGAGTTCAAGATAAACTACTTCAAACCGGCCGTCGGCGATCTGCTCATCTGCCGATCTCGGGTGGTCAATCGGGGGAGCCGGATAATCGTCGCGGAGTCTGAGATATCTGCGGGATCCGCGGGGCGGAAGAAGCTCGTCTCGAAAGCAACGGTTACCCTCATGCCCGTGCCGCTGAACGATCTGAATCAGGATCGCTCATCAGACGCTTTGCGGGCGTGAAGTTCTTCGAGAAACTCCTACTGCGCCTTCACTCCTTCCGCAATAGCCTCTTCCACCTCGTCGAGAGCGCGATCCTGATAGGCATGGAAGAACCGGTGGCAGAGGTTGTCCCATCTCCCGCAGACCTCGATGGTCTTCTCGTCAAGCTGAAAGAGTGAGGGATAGTTCACCAGCTCATCCATCTCCTCGGCGAATTCCTTCACGATCACCGGATCAACTCCCTGCAAGAGGTTCTCCACGAATTCAGTGGGCGGATACCAATCCCGCACCCGCTGCAGGTCGCGGTGTATCTGGGCGAGGAGGACATTCCGCGGACCCTCCCAGAGCTCGTTCACCGCTGCGTCCCGGTACAGCCGCGGGAGGCACGAGAAGTCCTCGATGACGCCGTGACCGCCGAAGATGGAGAGGGCCATCCGGATTACATCGGGGGTGTCATAGGCGGTGGTAATCTTCTGCAGCATGATGAGCTCCCGAACGTCGAATCGCCTCCTCCGGATATCCTCGGCCTCATCGGTGACAATACCCCCCATCAGGCCTCCGGGAAGCTGCCGCACCAGATCGTAGAGCTTGAAAGCGCCCACGGTTGTGCGTCGTGCAACCCGCTCGAGATGATTGAGCTGACCGACCACCATGGGGAACTGCCCTATCTTCAGCCCGAAGGCATCACGGAGCTCGCTGTACTTTTTCGCCTCCCGAACCGCCCTGACCATGAATGATGCCGATGAGAGGCCAACGGTGAGCCGGGAAAAGGTCAGCACAATGCCGACCACATTGGCAACGCCCCGCTCGAGCGGGCCGGCGGGATAAGCAACCGCGCCGTTGTAGGTGATCTCGGCGGTAGTGAGCTCGCTGGTCCCCGTCTTCCACTTGATCCGATCGATGGTATAGCCGTTGCGTATCTCCTTCTCCTTGTCGCCCGGCAGCCAGGAGGGAACGATGAAGATGGCGACCTTCTCTGAATCCGCTGGCTTTGCCGTGACGACCGCATAATCGGCATGGGTCGCCGAACAGAAGAACTTGGTCCCGTAGAGGCGCCAGGTATCACCCTCCTTGACCGCTTCGAGCAGATTGGCGGGAACATCGGATCCCCCCTGAATCTCCGAGAGGTACTGGGCGCCGATTGCGAAATCGCCGTCAATCCCCTCCTTGCAGTGCCGGAGAATTCGCTTCAGCTCGGGGGAGTCGGCGTACCGTTCGAGCAGCGCGACGAGCCCCTCGGTGCAGGTAACCGGGCAGGCGATGCAGGCCTCGCCGTTCTGATAGATGAGATACATCTTCACGAGCTTCAGCCACGGTGATGTTCGGTCGGAGTAGAGCCCTTCCGAGAAGACCTCTTTCTCCATGATCTCGGTCTCGCGGGGGCGGACTATCCGGTCGATGCGGTGATTGTGCGCATCGTAGTGAACCATATAAGGCCGCTTCTCGGGAGCTGCGATGGCATCGGACATGTCACGCCATCGGAATGAGACCTTCTCGGAGAGGGCCCGCGCCTCACGGTCAATTTCATCAAACTCATCGCCGGTGAAGTGCTTCACCACCTTCTGGAAGAAGGAATCGTCGGCGTAAAAGTCGACACTGTTCCTCCACTGGAGAAATTCATCAAAGGAATAAGGATTATTTCTGTTCGGCAGTGCCATGAGAGCCTCCTGTTCGGATATGGTGGGAATCCTCATCACGATTCTCTCGATCCGGGGATATACTTGTATACTACAAAGGTACCCATCGAACTCCCCTTCGTCAAGAGTTAAATATAATGATGCCCCCGGGGAGAGAAGGAGCGGGACGGAAGTGAGTGAACAGGAATACCCGCGCAGGAGACGGAAAATGGCACTGCCCGCACGAGGAGCATACGTCCGCTTTTAAGTTGACAGAACCTCAGGGGTACAGGGTATACTGCGGTGAGGTGAAAGCGATATGGACTTCTACAAGTATCACGGGCTGGGGAACGATTATATCGTCATCGATCCGAACAAGACCGATCTGGAGCTCACCTCCGAGCGTATCAGGCTCATCTGCCACCGGAACTTCGGTATCGGCTCCGACGGCATACTTCACGGACCGCTCCCCGGCAATGATCTCGCACTGCGCATCTATAACCCAGACGGAACCGAGGCGGAGAAGAGCGGGAACGGCATACGGATCTTCTCGCGCTATCTCGTCGAGGCCGGCTATGTGACCGGGAAAAACTTCCTCCTGCAGACCGCCGGCGGAGTGGTGAAGGTTGCCGTGCTGCGCGATGACGCGAGTCTCATCACCGTGGATATGGGAACGGTCTCCTTTCACAGCGAGGATATCCCGGTGACCGGCGAATCGCGCGAGGTGATCGACGAAGAGCTGAATATTAACGATATCACCCATCGCATCACCTGCCTCACCGTCGGCAACCCGCACTGCGTCATCCCCTGTGATACCGTTTCAGAGGAGTACACCCGGCGTATCGGACCCCTGATCGAAAACCACTCCCACTTCCCCCGCCGCATCAACGTGCAGTTCCTGAAAGTGCTGGACCGGGAGAACATCCGGATTGAGATATGGGAGCGGGGCGCGGGATACACCCTCGCATCGGGCAGCAGCAGCTGTGCAGCAGCAGCCGCGGCACATCGGCTCGGCCTGGTGAACGGCACGGTGCAGGTGCATATGCCGGGAGGTGATATCGGCATTGCAATAGAGGGGAGCCGCGTGCAGATGACCGGAACGGTAAACAGCGTCTGCAGCGGCCGGTTCTCCGAGGAGCTGTGGGCAACGCTCGGAAAATGAACGCAGAACGATTAATGGTTTTGCCGTCAGTGAGAATGAATCGCAGCGGGAGGCCGTATCAGGGTGATGGCAACAACGCTGAACCCGCTCCGGGGAGTTATCATCAATATGCTGCTTGCCCTCATCCTGATGGCGGCAGCGTTTCTGATTAAGAGGAGCAATATCACGATGGGGATGCGGAAGGAGCTCGCGCTGCTCCTGTGGAAAATCCCGGCGCTCCTCTCCCTCTGGTTCCTCTATATACAGGCTATGTATCTTCTGATCGTCCTGCTCGAGATCATGGGGTGCGCTCTCATTTTCTTGGTTATGATCGCTTACACCGGCGCCCTCACCTGTATCGCGGTGAAGTATCTCAGGGGAATCGGCTGGTTCGATGAGTAGCAGCGGACCCCTGATACGAGCGCCCGGCACGAGACCCCGTACAGATGAGTATCGCTATGCTTGAGACCGTTCTCCACTTCTTTATCTTCTATGCCGGCATCCTCGCATTGATGATGTCGCTCGGACAGCTGGTGGAACGGCAGAGGAATGCCGGCAATTATATCATGAGCGCCTTCCTCTGCTGCGTCGGTGTCTATCAGCTCTATCACGGTGCCATGCTCTCGGGGCTCCTCCTCGAGTATCCCCATCTGGGGCTGCTGCACGTTCCCTTTCTCTACTTTGCCGGGCCGCTCCTCTACTTCTACTTCAAGCAGCTGGGAAAGCTCGATTTCCGCTTCAGGAAGGTATATCTCCTTCACTTCGTTCCCGGCCTCCTCCTCATCCTGGCACTCCTCCCCTTCTACGCAAAGAGCGCCGGGGAGAAGCGGCAGTTTCTGCAGTGCTGCCCGGCCCTCGGGAGCAGGATGAGCATGCTGAACGAATACACCGGTATCATCCTCTTCATCATGATCTCCATCACAGTCTACCTGATCCTCTTTCTGAAGGAGAGCACCTATCTCTGGAACAGAAAGTACCTCAGGCTGAAGCGGATTGGATATCTCTCACACCTCATCATCATCACCACCTGCGCCATCATCTTCGTCTACTTTGCCGGCTTCCTCCTCTCCAACATCTTCTCCTTCAGCCGCGACGCCTATCTCACCCTCATCACCGTCATCTCCGTGGCAACCTGTCTGCTCGTCCTCCTCATCTACCTCATGGGGAAGCGCTACCCGGAGTACTTCAGGGAATTCCAGCGCGAGGTGGAGCGAATCCGCTATGAGATATCCCGCATCGAGGGACTTAATGTCGAAGCGGTGCTGCGCCATCTGAACCGGCTGATGGAGGAGGAGAAGGTCTTCTGTGATGAGGACATGACCCTCAACCGGCTCGCCGACGATCTCTCCATCGCTCCCTATCAGCTCTCGCAGATACTGAACGAGAAGCTCGCCAAGAACTTCAACCGCTTCATTAACGAGTACCGGGTGCAGGAGGCCCGCAGGCTCCTCGTTGACGAGTTCGATCGCGCCATCGGCTCCATCGCCTACGCAGTCGGATTCAATTCACTCTCCGTGTTCTACGACTGGTTTCTCAAGGTGACGGGAACCACGCCCGGGAAGTACCGGGAACGGCAGAAGGGGAGAGAGTGATAATACCCTCCGGGAAGAGGCGTACGATTCCGCAGTGCTCCTTTTCGGTACACTGAAAAGTCCCCGCCGCAACAACAAGCGCCATACAAAATCGCCGCAATAAAGACGGGGGGCGCCGCTTCAGGTTACATAAAAGTTCCCGCCGTTTCGGTACACTGAAAGTTTCCAGCCTCAGCACGGCGCTTCCTGAATTATAATTCCGAAATCGCGAGCGCTTTTCTGAATCATAAATCAGGAGGACGCCCCCTTTTACAGGCAGTACCTTATACAGTAGCATGCATCATATCCCACAAGGTACAGACACAACATCCTGTGCTGAAGGAGGTCATATCATGAATCCCATCAAGGACGCCCTCTGCAACGAGATGTACCGGAAGCTCCTCCCCAATTGCGCCGATTACGTTGCGAAGTACGCAAAGGAGAAACCGAACGAGCTGGCAATACTAGAATACAATACCGGTGAAAAGGTCACCTGGAAGCAGTTCAACACGGGAGTTTCAGCCTTTGCGGCAAAGCTCCTCTCCATCGGCCTGCGGAAGGGTGATATTGTCGCAACCTCTCTCCCGCTCCTGAAAGAGCATATCTACCTCATCTATGCCTGCTATCGGACGGGCATCATCATCGCGACCCTCGACCTCCGGCTGAAGGCGAAGGAGATACAGTACTGCATGGACAGGATGCAGCCGAAGGCCTACTTCTTCCTGGGAAAAACGCCGGTTGCCGACTTCAGACCCATGATACGGGAGGTGATGGCAACGGCTTCCTCCATAAAACACTGGGTGCAGTTCCAGAAGGAGGAGGACCTCATCATGAAAGGGGCCGTCGGGGTGACCCGCTTCACCCGCGATATCAAGCGGGTCTTCATCACGAGCCTCCTCACCGGTGCGGTGAAGCGGGCGCGGCGGAAGGTGCAGAAGCGCGACGCCAGTCTGATAATCTTCACAACCGGCTCCACCGGCTCGCCGAAGCCGGCCCTCCTCTGCCACGAGGGAATTCTCACCCAGAACATCGGCCTTGCGGTCGGCTTCGAGATAAGCGAAAAGGACCGCTTCCTGGTCAACCTCCCGCCCTCGCATGTCGGCTGCATCACCGAGCAGTTGCAGACCACCATCTTCGGCGGGGCAACTTCAATCATCCTCCACATCTTCGATCCGAAGCTGACCCTGGAGGCAATTCAGAAGGAGCGGGTGACCTGCATCGGGCAGATACCGGCGCTCTTCAATATGGAGTGGCGACTGCCGGACTACAAGGGATACGACCTCTCCTCCCTCCGTCTGGTGATATACGGCGGGCAGGCGGTGTCGAGGGAGTTCCTCCTCAGGATGAAGGAGATGGCACCGAATATCGGAACGGGGGACGGCCTGACGGAGACCTCCGGGTTCTGCACCTATACCAATATCAATGCCACGGTAGACGAGATAGCCGAGGGGATCGGGTATGATATGCCCCTCTGCCCCATCAGCATACGGGAGAAGATGAATCCCGACGGAACCGCCGGGAGGGAGAAACCGGCCGGCGAGATCGGGGATATCTGCTTCTCCGGCCCGCAGCTCTTCCTCGGGTATCTCAACGATCCCGAGAACACGGCGAAAACCATTTCCAGAGACGGATTCTGCTACACCGGCGATCTCGGCTCCTACGACGAAAAGGGGCTGCACTTCGCCGGCCGATCCAAGCTCGTCATAAAACCGAAGGGGTATCAGGTATTCCCAGAGGATATAGAGAAGCACATCAGCACGAAGCTGAAGGACACGGTGAACATGGTCGGCGTTGTCGGCGCGGAGCATGAGATTTTCAGCGAGGGCATAATGGCCTTCGTCGAGGCGAAAGAGGGAGCGAACGTGACGCCGGAAGAGGTAATGGCAGCCTGCGAGGACATCTCATCATATTCGAGGCCGTCACATGTTGAAATTCTGAAGAGCGGAGAGCTGCCGCTGAATCGGGTTGCGAAGACTGACTACATGGTGCTGAAAGAGCGGGCGAAGGAGCTTATCCCGGAGCTCAGGGCTGCGGGAAAGTGGGATCAGGGATGATATGATGTGCTTCAGCGGAGGGGGGCGCTCCGTAAGGGGCGCCCCCTGCCATATCATCAAACTCACAGTGTGCTCAGCGCTATCCTGATCACGTCAATGAGAATTGCTACGGCCATATAGGGAATTGCATGGTCAAGATTCATCGCACCTCTCCTCCCCCTCCATTAAACGGGAACCCCCTTTCATTTAAATCTGAAGTTCCCCCTGGCCAGCTTTTATAGAACATCCCGTGCATGCTGGCATGCGCGACATCGTGTTGCCGTGGGTGAAATAGCCGATAAGAGGAAGCTCACTGATTGAGACCCCGGCAGCACCTGCGGGGTTCCCTTTTTTCGTACCGTTATTCTTACGGGTCAATCTCCACTATCGGTTAACCTTTGCATCGTTTTTTCCGTCGTCTTTCCTCAGAATCTTAAATTTCATATCTGTGAATGCCTGTTCTTCACGCATTTAGCGATAAGAGAAGAGCTCTTTATCTTCACCGCTATTTAAAACGCAGAAACGGCATTTTTATTGCCTGAAGGGGCGAAT
>Ga0180432_10000636_pt1 | contig 58341 bp, 58 predicted proteins | sample SS_ome_10_FD_132414 | JGI IMG/M metagenome (GOLD analysis project Ga0180432, IMG submission 132414) | Hypersaline lake sediment archaeal communities from the Salton Sea, California, USA - SS_1_MS_2 metaG | ecosystem: Environmental > Aquatic > Non-marine Saline and Alkaline > Hypersaline >... | reverse complement strand
TTTCATATTTGAAAAAAATTTATCTCCTATGATATAGAATTGCCATGGAATGTCAATACATGTCTATTTTCTCGGCTTGACAGGGGCTAACCAATGGTATAAAAATCTAATATGAAAGGAATATTTCATATATGAAATCAAAGAATCCTGCCGTCCCTGCATTGACCAGGGGTCTCAAGGTGCTTGAGACCCTGGCCCGGGATCCCTATGAAATGAACCTCTCCGAGCTCTCCGAGCGCCTGGAAATCCCTTCAGCTTCTCTGTGGCGGATCCTCAAGGTCCTGGCTGAACGAGACTATGTGATTTTCGACAGGAAAAGACGAACCTATCGGCTTGGGTTCAAATTGATGCACATGGGGCATACCCTCCTGAATGGATCCCATTTCAGGTCGCCGGGCAGGGAGCTTCTCAGAAGGCTGGCTGAGACCACCGGTGAAACGGCTGAGTTGGATATTCGGATCCGAGATCAACTGGTGCTCGTGGACCAGGTCACCGGGCCCAATGCCATTTACCTCTACTCTCATCCGGGGAGCGTTATGCCCTATTTCCATGCCACGGCCCCGGGAAAACTCTATCTGGCCCACATGGGACCCAGGAAAGTGAGAAGCGTGTTGAGAAGGCTGGGGCTTCCAAAATTGACATACCACACCATAGAGGATCTGGAGCAGTTGGAGAAAGAGCTGGAGAAAGTGAAGATTGATGGATATGCGGTGGACATCGAGGAAATGCGAGAGGGTGTATGCCGCATTGCCGCGCCTGTGTATGAGAACGGTGACAAACTCGTTGCCTGTGTGGCTATTGCCTGTCCGGCCTTCAGGTTGAAGGAACAAAACAAGACCTATGAGTACGGCCGGCGGGTGAAAGAGATTGCCTTGGAGATGAGCCGGCTCCAGAGGGAGGAGGTAATGAGCTTATGATTGACCTCAAGGAAGAGCAACGCATTATGGTCAGCAATGTGGGCAGGATGGCCCAGGAGCGGATTGCCCCGCTGGCGGCGGAAATCGACCGGAAAGGCGAATTCAACTGGGAGGTGGTTCATATCCTGGCTGAAATGGGCCTGCTCCAGCTATACCTTCCCCCCGAGTATGGCGGTCTGGAAGAGGATCAGTGTTTGATGTTTTGCCTTTGTACCGGAGAAGTGGCCAAGGCATGCGCCTCTTCAGCGCTGAATATCATTATTCAGGCCGTGGGAAGCTTCCCCATTATCGAAGCGGGTACACCGGAGCAGAAATCCCGGTTTTTCCCCCGCCTGGCAACGGGGAAGGAATTGGTGGCCTACCTGGTCACTGAACCCTATGCCGGCTCAGATATGGGAGGGATCCGCACCAGGGCGAGGCGGGAAGACGGGGGATATGTGATGAACGGGCGTAAGTGCTTCGCCACCAACGGCGGGGTCTCTTCTCTGTCCACCGTTTTCTCCCTGACCGGAGAAGAGGAGTACAGCTTTTTTGTCGCCGAGATGGACTCCGAGGGTGTCAGCCTGGGTAAGCGGGAGGATAAACTGGGCTTTCGGGGGAGCAATACCCAGGAGGTCATTTTAGAAGACGTACGAGTTCCCCCTGAAAACCTCCTGGGCCAAGAGGGTGACGGGTTTAAGATCGCCATGAAAGACTTCGATATGTCCAGGCCGGGCATCGCGGCCCTGGCCCTGGGCATTGCAGAGGCGGCCATTGACGAAGCCCTTGAATATGCGTGCCAGCGGCAGACCTTTGGAGAGCGCCTGGTGAAACATCAGGCCATTAATTTCATGATCGCAGATGCCTGGACCTCCATCGAGGCGGGCCGGGGCCTCATGATCCGGGCGGCCCGGCTCAGGGATCAGGGGAAAAAGAACACCAAGTTCGCCTCCATGGCCAAGTATTTCTGCAGTGACGCGGCCATGCGGATTACCACCGATGCGGTGCAGGTTATGGGAGGCTACGGTTACTGCAAGGACCATGCTGTGGAAAGGATGTTTCGCGACGCAAAACTGACCCAGATTTTTGAAGGGGCCAATCAGATCCAGAGGATGGTGGTGGGCCGGGAGATCCTGAATGAGAGGGGGTATTGAAAGCATCCCGGAGAGGTGGGGAGATGTTTTTTTGTTGACACCCCACGGGCGCTTTTACTAAGGATACCCATTTCACATATGAAAGGACCCTGCCCCCTTTTTTCAATGAGCCAGATATGGCCTTTGTATATATCTGGATATTTGAAAGTGTGATAAGAGTGCCTTTTCTTTGGCATCCTTACCGCTTGCTTGAGTTGCTGAAACCGGACTTATTTGAAAAATTTGGAATGTTACGATACCTTTAGGACACAAGGAGAGGCGGATGCTCCAGCTCAATCAAGAACAGAGGATGATCCTGAACACCGTCAGGGATATGGCCCGGGAAAAGATCAAGCCCAGGGCCGCTGAGATAGATGAGAAGGGCGAGTTCCCTTGGGATACCGTAAGGCTTTATACCGAGAGCGGGGTTTTGTCCCCCCTCTTGCCGGAAGAATACGGAGGAATCGGAGCGGGGTACCTTCTCCTGGCCATGATTATTGAAGAGATCTCCAAGGTCTGCGCCGCTTCGGCCCTTATTCTTATCGCTCAGGCCGACGGTATGATGCCCATTCTTTACGCGGGGAGCGAGGCCCTTAAAGAGACATTTTTGCCCAGGCTGGGCCAGGGGGCGCTTTCCGCCTTTGCAAGCACAGAACCGGGTGCGGGCTCTGATATCCTATCCATGAAAACCAGAGCGGTTCGCCGGGGAGATGTATATATCCTGAACGGTCGGAAATGCTTCATCACCAACGGAAGTGTGGCCGACCTGTTATGCGTCTACGCCTATACAGACCCGGAGAAACGCTCCAAGGGCATGAGCGTCTTTGTGGTGGAGAAGGGGACCAAAGGCCTGGGTTATGGTAAGAACGAGAACAAGATGGGTATGCGGGGCTCCATCAATTCGGAGTTGGTCTTTGAGGATATGGCCGTACCCGAGGCCAACAGGATCGGAGAAGAGGGGGAGGGTTTCCCCAATATGATGAGAACCCTGGACAGCAGCCGCATCCTCTCGGCGGCCCAGGCGGTGGGGGTGGCCCAGGGGGCGATTGACCAATCCGTCCAGTATGCCAAGGAGAGGGTCCAATTTGGAAGGCCCATTTCCGCCCTCCAGGGCATTCAATTTATGATCGCCGACATGGTGGCGAACACAGAGGCGGCCCGCTTGTTGACCTACCAGGCGGCCACTTTTCTCGAAAGGGATGCAAGGTCCCAGGTGCCCAAATTCTGTGCCATGGCCAAATTCATTGCCTCGGATACGGCCATGAAGGTGACCACCGACGCGGTACAGGTTATGGGGGGTTACGGATACATGAAAGACTATCCCGTGGAAAGGATGATGCGAGACGCCAAGTTGATTCAGATTTACACAGGCACCAACCAGATCATGCGGGTTGTCGCGGCGCGTGAGATATTGAAGGACTGATGCCCGCGTGTTACAATTTGGATAACAAGGTAAGGCAACATTAACCCATAGACAGAGGAGGTGTAGGTAGGATGAAGAAACGTTTTTTATTGTCCGCCCTTTTGCTGGTTGCCGCAGGTCTTGCTTTTTCCTTCCCGGCTCAGGTCCTTGCCGGAGGAAAACCCATTATACTGGGGCTGCCAACGGCAGTGAACACCGACTGGGGTCATGATGACATCAATGCCGTTAATCTGGCCGTCGAGGAAATCAACGCCAAGGGAGGCGTGTCCGTGGGCGGCGTGAAACGGCCCTTCAAGGTCCAGATCACCGATACCAGGGGTATGGACCCGGCAACACCGGCCCATGATGCGCTTATGGCCGTTGAGAAACTCATCCTTCAGAAAGACCCCCACGCCATCGTGGTGGGTTTTGCCCGTTCCGAAATCTTTATGGCCGGGATGGACCTCATAGCCAAGCACAAGATCCCCTACCTGGGTTCCTATGCCACAACCCATATGTTTCAGAAGCAGTTCGCCAAGGATCCCGCCAAGTACAAATATCTCTTCCGCCTTTCCGTGGACGCCATTGCCGCGGCCAAGGCCGTGACCGACGCCATTGACACCTTAAAGAGACAGCACGGTCTGCAGAGGGTGTTCTTCATGCCCCAGGATACGCTGCTCAGCAAGGGCTTTAACGGCGTGCTTAAGCGTCATTGCGAGAACACGGGATGGCAGGTGGTGGGCTGGGAGTCCATCGCCAGCGACGCCAGCGATTTCTCAGCCGTCCTGACCAAGGTCAAGGAATCCGACGCCCAGATGATTTGTACCTTTTGGGACGTGGCCCGGGGGGGGACCATTCTCCTAAAGCAATGGTCCTCCATGCAGGTGCCCGCCCTTTTTGTGGGATTTGTGGTGGGGGCCAACTCACCCCGGGGCTGGGAGTTCATGGGCGAAGAAATCGAGTATAGCATCTATACCGAGGCCCCAATCGGCTCCGGTATCCCTCTCAAAAAGTTGCCCAAGACCAGAAAGTTTGTGGAGAAGTTCATCGAGAAATTCGGGAAACCCCACGGGCAATGGCTCACCGGCGCCGCCTATGATTCCATCTATGTGCTGGCCCAGGCCATTGAGCGTGCGGGGTGTCTGGATCCCGATAAAGTGGTGGCCGAGGTGGAGAAGACCGATTATGACGGGGTCATCGGAAGGATTCGGTTCGACGATACCCACCAGGTGGTGTACGGCACGGACCCCAAGGAGAGTGCTCTGTGCCTGGCCTACCAATGGCAAGACGGCAAACAGGTGCCTATCTATCCCCCTGCGGTGGCCGAGGGCAAGGTCCGCCTCCCCCCGTGGATGAAGAAATAGAGAGCGGTTTGCTGGGCAGAGGCAAAGGGGAGACCCCCCTTTGCCTCTGCCCTGGTTGAGGGTCACCCTTTTCCATGGTCCGGGTGTAAGTCAATGCTTTCACTGCTCATTTATGGCCTTATTCAGAGCGTGATCCTGGTGCTTTATGCCTATGGATTCAGCCTGGTGTATGGCATCAGCGGTATTGCGAACTTCGCCCACGGGGGTATTTATATCCTCGGGGGTTTCATGACCTGGTGTTTTATGAACGCCCTGGGTCTGCCCTATTTTCTCTCAGCCATTTTTTCGGTGATTCTCATGGGCCTCCTGGGATTTGGCCTTTACTGGGGCTTGCTCTTGCGTATCCGGGGAATCGTCCTTTCCGAGGTGGTGGTCACTTTTGTGGCGGGCATAGCCATCCTGGAGATCCTGGCGTGGAAAGGACTGTACGGGTTCTACTACAACCTTCCCGTATTTGTGAAGGGGGGCATCAGCTTGGGCGATGTGGCCATAGACTATCAGCGCCTTTTTGCCCTGGGATCGGGGATCGCCCTGGCAGGACTCTTATGGGCCTTTGTCCATCACACCAGAATGGGCCTATCCTTTCGCGGTATCGCCCAGGACGAGCGCACTGCCCTCTCCCTGGGTATTGAATCGGATTGGGTCGGTGCCCTCAGCCTGGCCATAGGGTCCTCCCTGGCGGCCGTGGCGGCCATACTGGTCCTGCCCCTGGGTGTACTGGAGGCCAACATCGGCTATGACGTCCTGATTTACGCGGTCACCGTGGCCATTGTAGGGGGACTGGAGAGCGGCTTCGGTATGATAGCGGCGAGCCTCATTATCGGCTTCGGCCAGATCGCTGTGGCCAGGTACATAGGCTCCTCATGGATGATCATCGTCCCCCTTGGGGCCATTGTCCTCATCCTCGCCATCAGGCCGTCAGGCCTGTTTGGCAGTTTTAAGGAACTCGAGGAGCGTATCTAAATGGCGGATAACGGGGGAAGCTATCGAAAAGAAAGGGTGGATCGGGGAATCAAGGCGAGGAGTGATTCTGTTTACGCCATTGCCTCCTTTCGCGACCTCTCCTACCTTCTTCTTCCCAGGTTTTTGCCTCTGTTAGTGGCCTTTATCCTTCCCCTCATTGTAGGGGATTACTGGGGCAAGGTCCTGGTTTACGCGGCCGTATTCGGGATCTTGGCCCTGAGCTGGGATTTTCTGGCCTCCTGCGGCCTTTTCTCCCTTGGCCAGGCCCTGTTTTTCGGTATTGGGGCTTACCTGGCCGGGGCTTTTAATTATTACCTCCACTGGCCCATTTACGCGACGATCCCCGCGGCTTCGGTGGGGGGGGCCCTCTTGTGTACGGCCCTCCTTGCACCCGTTATGAGGTTGCGGGGAGTCTATTTCGCCATGATAACCTTGGTACTCCCTATGCTCTTCTCACGCCTCATTGTGGCCACCAAGGTGATCGGCGGTTCCCACGGAATCACCAACCTCACCCCCTTGGGCAGTCGGTGGTTCACGATTTATTTCGCCCTCCTCGCCCTCTTTGTGTGCCTTTTTGTCTTCAGGAGAATTATGGCCCAGGACTATGGCCTTGTGTTGAGTGCCATTCGGGACGATGACCGTGCCGTCATGAGCGCGGCCATCAATATTTTTTGGCGAAAGGTCCAGGCCCTGTTTATCGCCTCCGGGGTGGGTTGTTTTGCCGGGGCCCTCATGTGCCATAATTACCAGTTCGTGGGTCCCAGCGCCTTTGCCCTGGATTATTCCCTTATGCCCCTGGCCGCCACCGCCCTGGGTGGACCGGGTTCCTTTGTGGGTGCGGTGCTGGGAAGCGCGGTCCTGGTGCCGCTCTCCGAGGCCCTGAGGGCCTTTGGCGGCCTCAGGATAGCCTTCTACTGCCTTATCCTCATGGCCTGCATTATTGTCCTTCCCGAGGGGATCTTTCATTACATGGCGAGGAAATATCACCGGTTTGAGAGGATGGTGAAGGTATAGGAAACAGGACATGGATGAGGAGATCATTCTAAAAGTAGAAGACTTGCGTAAGCATTTCGGGGGGGTTATGGCCACCTCGGATGTAAGTTTTCGGCTCCGCAGGGGCGAGTTCCTGGGGCTTATCGGACCGAACGGCTCGGGTAAGACCACCCTGGTCAACCTCATAACCGGCTTTATTCGGCCTGACGCAGGAAGAATTATTTATAAGGGCAAGGACATCACCGGAAAGATGCCCTATACCATTGCAGGCATGGGCATCGCCCGAACCTTTCAAATGGTGCGTCTCTTTTACAACCTTGCCGCTTACAAGAACATCATCATTCCCCTCTGTTCCCCCCGGGTCCAGGCCCGGAGGGGCGGCAAGTACGGGGAGAGAGATGATATGGCCGTGGAGCTTCTGGATGAGTTCGGATTCGAACGCAACTCCTACGTGCCCTATAAGGCGGCAGGCAGTCTGCCCCACGGGTATTTGAAGCGGCTGGACCTGGCCCGGGCCATGGCCCTTCGTCCTGATCTCCTCTTGCTGGACGAGCTCTTCTCGGGTATGTCCATGTCAGAGGTGGCCGCCACCCTTCCCCTCCTGGAGAAGCTCAGTGAAGAAGGCCTGAGCATTATTATGGTGGAACACAGACTCAAGGAGCTCTTCCGCGTGGCCCGCCGGGTCATTGTATTGAATTTCGGCCAAAAGATAGCTGAAGGGTCTCCCGAGGAAGTCATGAAGAGCGAGGCGGTGGCCTCGGCCTATCTTGGAAGCGAGTCGGATGTCCCGGAATCGCCTTCCGTGGAGGGGACCCCGGCCGTTTCAGGGGAAGCGGAAAAGGAGAGGCCTGAAAAACGGCCCATGTTGGAGGTGAGCAACCTTACCGTTTATTTTGAGAACGCCCTGGCCCTCAATGATGTCTCCCTGGGCGTAGAAGAGAATGAAATCGTTGGCATTCTTGGCTCCAACAGTTCCGGGAAGACCAGTCTGATGAACACCGTCTCCGGCCTGATCCTGGATATGAAGAAAAAGGAGGATCGTCGGGGTGGGGAGCGGATTTCCGTGTACGGAGAAGTCGTTTTCAAGGGCAAAAGGATTACCGGCCTGGGACCGGTTGAAAGGGTAAGGCGGGGCCTGGCCCTCTGCAGGGAAAGGCATCCGGTCTTTCGTGACAGCGATGTTATGGAGAACCTCAGGATCGCCGGAAACCGGCATAAGTCCGGTGAAGTCAAGGACTCCATAGCCCTTGTTTTTGAAATCTTTCCCCATTTAAAGTACATACGAAAGAGAAAGGGCGGGCTATTAAGCGGGGGAGAGCAACAAATGCTCGTCATTGCTATGGCCCTGGTCACGAGGCCCGAGTTGCTACTCCTGGACGAACCGCTCCTTGGTTTAAGCCCCCTTTTGCAGTCCAATGTGGCCGAGGCCATGAAGGACATCAGTCTTAGAGGCGTGACCCTTATGGTGACTGAGCAATTTGCTAGACCCCTGCTGCCCGTCATCAACCGGGGGTATGTCCTGGAAAACGGTATCCTGGTTATGGGGGGCTCCAGGCAGGAACTTGAAGAGAACCCCGAGGTGCGGGCATCTTATCTGGGTGCGTGAGCGAGAAAAGGAGAAAGGGCCTTGAGTGAAAAGGAGATGGCCTTTGACACAATCTACGGGCGTTTCGAAGAGGTGGCCGGGAAATTCCCCCGCAGGACGGCTGTCATCTGCCTGGGCGAGCGTTACAGTTACACCCAACTCAAAGAGATGATCCTCAAATTCGCCGCCTCCTTGCTCGATCTGGGTGCGGGGGAGGGGGATAGGATCCTTTTGTATCTCCACAACCTCCCCCAGAGCGTGATCGCCTATCTTGCCCTTCACCGGATTCATGCCATACCCGTACCTGTGGCCCCCGTATATACGGCCTACGACCTCAAGTATTTCGCCAATGACCTGGGGGCGAAGACCATCATTTGCATGGACAGTAACCTCAGTTATGTGGATGAAGTGTTTCCTGAGACCCCCTTGGAGAGGGTGATCGTCACCAACATCACTGACCTTGTTCCCTGGTGGAAAAGGCTCGTTGCCAGGGGTTTTGACCGGGTTCCGAGAGGGAAAGTCCCCTCCGGAGAGGAGTTTTTCTTCTTCAGAAAGCTCATAAGCGGGGGACGGCCGGATTCGTTGCCTCCCTTTCGCGCCCCGGGGGGGGACAAAACGGCCCTTGTCCTCTATACCGGGGGGACCACAGGGGAGCCCAAGGGAGTGCCTCTGAGTGTTGGACTCTTTTTATCACGCATTGAGGAATGGAGACGACTGAGCACGCCCCTTGTCGGCCCCGGGGAGATGGTGACCGCCCTGGCCGCCCCTTTCTATCACATCATCGGACAGATGGACGGCCTCACCCCCCTGTTGACGGACGGAGGCACCCTGTTGTTGTTTCCCCGGGTCCATTTGGACGCCATGATGGACCATATACAGCGCTACGGGGTGACCAATATCTTTGCCGTCCCCGCCATGTACCGGATGATCCTGGAGCACGACCGGGTGGACCAATACGATTTGAGTTCCCTTAAGTATTGTGGATGCGGAGGGGATGTCCTGCCCTTGGAGGTGGCCAGGCGGTGGGAGCAAAGGTTTAAAATCCCCCTTTACCAGGGGTACGGTGCTACAGAGACCTGCGGCACGGTGACGGCCACCTATGTGGCGGATGGTAAGGCCCCGGACGGGAGTATCGGGAAGGTGGTGCCGGGGAATAAAATAAGACTGGCGGATCCGGACACACTGGAGCCGGTCTCTGCGGACCGGGGGGGTGACCTTTTGTGTACCACGGAGCACGGGACCAAGGCCTATTGGAATAAGCCTGGAGAGACCGCCGAGGCCTTCATTGAGATGGAGGGAGAGGTCTGGTATCGCACAAAGGATATTGTGCGTATGGATGAAGAGGGCTGGTGTTTTTTTGTGGACCGAACCGCCGACGTGATCAAGCACAAGGGATATCGCATCGCCGCTGCTGAAGTGGAAAAAGTGCTGCAAGAGCATCCTGCGGTGATAGCCTCCTGCGTTGTGGGGGTCCCGCACGAAAAGTTCGGAGAATGGATCAAGGCCTTTGTGGTGGTCAAAGAGGACGTGAAAGGCGTGAACGCCCACATCCTGAAACGGTGGTGCGGGGATAGACTGGCCCCTTACAAGATTCCCCAGTATATCGAATTTCGTGACATGTTGCCCAAATCCAAGGTGGGAAAGATGCTGAGACGGGAGATGAGAAAGGAAGAGTTAAAAAAGCGGGAAGGCGGGTAAGAGCGCCACCATTATGGCCATGACCAAGTGTCTTCTCCTGGAGGTAAGGCGGGATGATTTCCTCGAAATGGTTAAACGGTCCCCCCGCCTGGGTGTCAAGATCCTCATGAAACGCTCTGAACTTCTGGTTTCTCGGTTGCGTCAGGCCGTCAGGATATATAATCCGCTTGACAACGACCCTGTCCATCGCCTTAAGCAAGTAACAAGATGAGAAAGACGCTCCTTTTGACAACCCCCTTTCTTTTGTGCCTTTTTGCCTGTGCGCCGGACACGGTTCGTGTGCACAAGCCCCCTCCTTCTGAGAAACTCATGGTCATGCCGGAGCCGATAGAGGGCGTTCCTCTCAGGTCTTATGACATTAACGGGGCCCGGTATTACCCCCTGCCCGAATCGTGGGGGTTTGTCCAAGAGGGAAGGGCGTCATGGTATGGGGAGCCTTTCCATGGCAGGCCTACTTCAAGCGGCGAAATCTATAATATGAATGCCAAAACCGCCGCCCATAAGACCCTTCCCCTGGGGACCTATGTGGAGGTGGTCAACCAGACCAATAACCGATGTACGGTGGTACGGATTAACGACCGGGGCCCTTTTGTGAAAGGGAGGATTATCGACCTCTCTTATAAGGCGGGAAAAGAAATAGGCCTGATCGGACCGGGTGTGGCTGAGGTTACAATAACGGCTCTGGGCAAAGAGGTGGGGAGATTTCAGTCCACCCGGGGACCCAGACCCGTGGTGGAAGTGAAGGACCTGAAAGCGGGTCAGTTTACCGTCCAGGTGGGGGCCTTCACCAACAAGGGAAATGCCCTCAGACTCACGGACCGGCTCAAAGTGATCTTTGACTACGTGGAGATTACCCCCCATGAAGACCCAAAAAAGGGGGAAATTTACAGGGTCCGTGTGACAAGATCAAAGACCCTCACTGAAGCGGCGCAGACCGAGAAAAAGCTGGAAGGCATGGGCTTTGAGGAGGCCTTTATCGTGAGCCTTTAGACGTTTGGTTTATCTTATTTCGGAGCACCCCGGAGGTCTTAAAGACCACCACCCGTCTTTCCCTCAACTGGAGGTCCTCAGTGGTTTGGGGGTTCCTGCCTCTCCTCGCTGATTTTTCTTTGACCACGAATTTGCCAAAACCACTGATGAGGAGGTCTTCTCCGTTTTCCAGGGTATTCTTGATGATCTCCAGGAGACTCTCGACCGCACTCCGAGACTGGCTTTTACTGAGTCCGACTTGGTGATAGATGCTATTGATAATTTTTTCTTTGGTCAAGGCCACCTTCCACCCTCCTCGTCTTAAAAGCTTAAGGGGCACGGATTGATAAACTTCCAAATTCTTGAATAAGAAATATGGCTTATGCCGAAAGTGGTGTCAAGCATTTTTTGTTTGTGAGAACTTTTCTTTCAATTGCCGGGCCACTACATCAGGCACCAGACCACTGATGTCCCCCCCGAAGCTGGCTGCTTCCTTGATGATGGTGGAACTGATATAGAACCACTTGTAGTCGGTCATCAAGAAGATGGACTGGACATGTCGATTCAGTTTCCGATTCATAAGGGCCATCTGGAACTCGTATTCAAAGTCTGACAGGGCCCGGAGCCCCCTGAGAACCACCTTTGAGTGCTTTTTCACGGCGTAATCCACCAACATGCCGTCGAAGGTGTCTACCTCAATATTGGGCTTGTTTTTAACCGCCTCTTTGATCATGTAAATCCTCTCTTCAACGGTAAAGAGGGGATTCTTTTGAGGGTTTTTGAGGACAGCGATAATGAGGGTGTCGAATATCTCAAGGGCTCGGTTGACAATGCTCAAGTGTCCGTTGGTGATGGGATCAAAGAAACCAGGATAAATCGCTGTTTTTTCGCTCATTTTTTAACCTCATGCCTGTAGATGCTGATTCTCGTGTCACCGTATAACCGGGTGTCCACTCTCCGGAGCTCGCCCACAAGACAGGGCGCCCTCTCTGCCTTTGCCGTTTCCGCGATCACATAGGACCCTGAGGACAGTACATCCATGGCCGTAAGCCTTGTGAGGGATGAGGGGATCAGGTTTTGGCCGTAAGGGGGATCCAGAAAGGCCAGATCAAAGCATCCCTTGACCATGGGATGGTCTCGGGGCATGCCCTTCCTCAGATTCCACCTTAAAAGGCCGGCCCGATTCTCATATCCGCATAAGGCCAGGTTCCTCTTTATCAAATGGATCGACTTCGGGGAGCGGTCCACAAAAAGGACCCACACAGCCCCCCTGCTGAGGGAGTCCAGACCCAAGCTGCCTGTCCCCGCAAAAAGGTCAAGCACCCTTAATCCGGTCAGATCCTGGCCGATAAGGTTGAATATCGCCGACCTTACCCGGTCGGAGGTGGGCCGGATGTTTGAGCCTTTGGGCGATATGAGGAGGCGGCCCGTGGCCCGCCCGCCCGTAATCCTCATGGAGCTATCTCCAGATCCGTAAAGCCCCTCTTCCCTCGGGAGGATGTCTTTGCCCCATCATATGATCCACGCGGCCCTTCATATGTCCTGATCGGTTTCAAGGTCCGCTACGCTCCCCCCATGGCTCCTTGCCTCAACCCTTCTTTTTCTCGATGTAAAAAGGTTGGGAAGGACATAAATGCCTTTTTTTCCTGTGCTCCGAGGGCTTTTTCGTGAATGTGTGTTCACGGTAGAATTCCGATGACCGTTTCTCCGGCCTTGACCTTTTGGTTGAGGGTCACGGCAACACGGCTTTCAACGGGAAGGCATACCTCCAGCCTGGAGCCGAAACGAATGAGTCCGAAGCGCTGGCCTGAAACCACTTCATCCCCTTCTTTGATCCAGCACGAGATGCGTCTGGCGATGAGCCCTGCAATTTGGATAAATACGATCTTGCAGGCATCCAAGGTCTGAAGGGTGATTCGATTGCTCTCGTTATATTTTGAGGCCTTATCCAGATTGGCGGAGAAAAATTTGCCCGGGTGATAAGTCACCTGTTGAATCGTGCCCCCCACGGGAATTCGGTTTACATGGACATCAAAGAGGGACATAAAAATGCTGATTCTCACCGCGGGTTCACCGGAAGGGCTGTCCCTTTGCGTAAGACGCCGGATTTCAACAACCTTGCCGTCTGCCGGGGTGAGCACCGCCTTGCGATCGGCCTCATTTTCCCGGTGGGGATCCCTGAAAAAGTAGATGATAAAAAGACTGAGCACAGCCAGAAACACAGATACGGGAAGGAGAGGGAAGTATAAGGAAAGGAAGGTCAAGCCGCAGCTTATGAGTATAAACGGGATGCCTTCCTTGGCGATAGGCCACTTGTTGTGAACGTGTGACGGGTTCAATGATCTTTGGGGGGTCTCTGTTCTTCGGTGTATGTCCCGGCTCTTTGAGGCCAAGGTCAGATCTTAGCTTGTCCATGCTCGAAAGGCGTGCCTTTCAGGCAGATGCTATTATAGGAATTGGTTCCTCTTTGTCAATGGCCTAATCTCCCGGGCCTTTGCCCGTTAATAGGACGCTGCGGTAAGCCATCCCGTTCCGGCCCGGGCCATCACGAGGGGGTGGATGGCTTGGGGGCAAAGGGGTTGGGGCGAATATCCGGGGGCCTGAGGTAAATGGGGTCAAGGGTGTGGGGGTCGTCGAAATCCCGGGTCAGGAAACGCCTGAGGCCCAGGGCGCCCACAGCGGAGGCCCTGAGATTCCAGAGGTAGGAGGGGGCCAGCAGGGCCCTGGGCCCGAGAATTTCCCTGAGTTGTGAGGCCTGAGTTTCAAAGTTGTTTCCTATGAACAGGGTGGGCTCCACAAAATAGCTGGGAAAATCAATGAGTTTTATAGACTTATCCTCCGTGATCCTGATCATCTCCTGTCTCTCGGTCCAGGTAAAGGTGGCGGTAAAGAGCTCTCCCCTTCTGGAATCAAGAACCGGCGCCACAGGGAGATCCTGATAAGGCCACTGGCTGGCCAGTGCCTCCAGACTGGCGATGCCGATCATGGGGATCCTGAGACAATGGCCCAGGCCCTTGGCGGCGGCAAGACCCACCCTCAACCCGGTAAAGCTGCCCGGGCCTCGGGCCACCACCAGGGCGGTTAGGTCACGGATTTCTGTACTGGAGGTCTCCAGCAGGAAGTCAAGGGCCGGCATAAGTGATCCAAAATGGCCTCTCCCTTCGGACATGAAATATTCGGCCAGGACTGAGCCCTCCTCCTTGAGGAGGGCCAAGGAAAACTGCACGGTGGAGGTGTTAATGGCCAGAAGCACGAACGCCGGTACCCTATATCATTCCAATAGCCTGGTCACGTCATTGTAAATGACGACGGCCATAAGCATGATAAGAAGAAAGAGGCCGACCTTTTGGGCCAGATCCCGTTTTTTGATGCTCAAGGGTTTTCCGATGACGAGTTCAATAAAGAGGAAAATAAGAAAACCCCCATCCAGGACCGGGACGGGAAGGAGGTTGAGGATGCCCAGATTGATGCTGATGACGGCCATAAAAGGAAAAAGGTAGGTCAGGTTCTCCTTGGCCAACTGGCCGGTCATCTGGCCGATCATGATGGGGCCCCCAAGGGTCTTCATGGGAACCACTCTCTGGATTAATTTGACAATGGTCACACACGTCAGTTCAATGATCTCCCAGGTTCTTCTAAAACCTTCTTTGACGGCTTGGAGGGGTCCCAGTGAGATCTTTTCGAATGTTCCCGCCGCCACGATACCCATGAGGGCCGTCTTGACTTCTTCTCCAAAGATGTTTTTTACCACGGACATTTCAGGGACCACGGTAAGGGTTTTGAATTGGTCTCCTCTCTTCACCGTGATCTGAAGGGGCTTGCCCGCGCTGCCCTTCACAATCTCTTTGATTTGAGACCATTTTCCTGTCTCTTCTCCACCTGCAGCAACAATCAGGTCTCCCTTTAACAGGCCGGCCTTTTCCGCAGGGGACCCCTCTCTGACCTGTCCCACTTCGGGTATCATCACCTGAATGCCCACGGCCATGTAAAAGAAGCAGAAGATAAGCAACGCCAGGAAAAGATTGAAGCAGGGACCCGCCGCCACGATGGCCATCCGCTTGAGCACGTGCTGATTGCTGAAAGACCTCTCCTCTTTTTCCGGGGGAATGGGCTCTTCATCATCGTGACTCTCTCCCAGCATCTTCACGTATCCCCCCAGGGGGACGAGGGACACAAGGTATTCGGTCTCTCCCCATTTTTTGCCCACCAATTTCGGGCCGAATCCCAGGGAAAACTTAAGGACCTCCACCCCAAAGTACTTGGCAACGAGAAAATGGCCCAACTCATGGAAGAAGATGAGAATGCCCAGAACAAAAATGAAGGGCAATATGTAATAAAGAAAGATACTCATTTCTTAAACTATAAACGCTTTGCCCGGTAAGGTCAAACCCTTGTAAGGGCCCTAAAGACTCTGTCCCGAGCCCACCTGTCGGCGTCCATAATGGTTTCAACGCTGTCTATGGGTTGGGGTTCGTGCCCTTGAAGGGCCTCTTCTATGAGAGCGGGAATTTGCAAAAACCCGATGCGACCGGCCAGAAAGCTCTCTACGGCCACCTCGTTTGCCCCGTTTAATACCACAGGCATGGTGCCTCCTGCGTTTGCTGCATCAAGGGCCAGGCGAAGACAGGGGAATTTCTTAAGGTCCGGCTTCTGAAAGGTCAGGGCCTTGATTTTCTCCAACTCGAGGGGGGGAAGGTCGTTCTTCTCATGGGAGGGGAAGGAAAGGGCATAGGCTATGGGTATAAGCATGTCAGGGACGCCCATCTGGGCGATGATGGATCCGTCCCTATAGACAACCATGGAGTGAACAATGCTCTCCGGGTGTATGAGGATACCGATTTGATCCCATTCCAGGTCAAAGAACCATTTCGCCTCGATCGTCTCGAGGCCTTTGTTCATTAAGGTGGCGGAATCCACGCTGATTTTTTGACCCATGCTCCAATTGGGGTGTTTCAAGGCCTGGGCCGGGGTGACCTCACGCATCTGGTCGAGGGAGAGGCCCCTGAAGGGGCCGCCCGATGCGGTGAGCATGACCCGGCTGAGGTCCTCTCTCCGGTGACCCTGAAGGCACTGGAGGATGGCACTGTGTTCGCTGTCCACAGGGAGAACGGACACGCCCTGCTTCTCCGCCTCCGTTTTGATCAGGGGACCGGCCAGGACCATGGTCTCCTTATTGGCCAGGGCCACATGTTTCCCGGCCTTAATGGCCTCATAGGTGGGAATAAGCCCTGCGGCCCCTGTGACCGCTGAAATCACGGTATCCACTTCGGGCATCCTGACCAGATCAACAAGACCTCGGGGTCCCTTGAAGACCTTCGTCACGCCCTGATCAGCAAAGGCCGTGCCCAGCCCAGAGACATCCTCCTCTTGCAGGAAGCCCACGGCAAGGGGGCGAAATTCCTTAACCTGCTCCAGCAGGAGGTCAACATTCCTCCCGGCACTCAGGGCGATGACCCGGTATTTTTCAGGATTGGTACGGATGACCTTGAGGGCCGTTAATCCGATGGAACCGGTGGCCCCCAGTATGGCAATTTCTTTCATTACCTCACCATCTCCTGCCGGCGAGAAATCTTGCCTCAAGATCATCTGGCCCACAGGGAGAGATAAACATAAAGGACCGGTATGGCAAAGAGAAGGCCGTCGATTCTATCCAGGACCCCTCCGTGTCCGGGAAGGGCACGGCCCGAGTCCTTGACTTGGTGACTCCTTTTTATCATGGATTCGACCAGGTCGCCTATCTGCCCCGCTACGGAGAGAATCAGTGCCAGGAGCAAGATGCCAGGCTCAACCCGGCGGAGGCCCAGAAGGTGCAGAAACCAGGCGGCTGCAAAAACACTGGTTGCAGCCCCCCCGACGGCCCCTTCCCATGTCTTGCCCGGGCTTACGGCTTCGTAGAGTTTGTGCTTGCCAAAGAGTCTCCCCAGGTAAAAGGCCCCCGTATCACTGGCGACGATAACCGTGAGAAGGAAGAAAATCCAAAGCCGGCCCTCGGGGTAGCGATCCACCATCACGAGCATTGCAAGAGGGAGAGTGACATAAACGGGACCCAGTATTCCCCTGCCAAGATCCCCTGTAGATGCCTCATCGGCGGAGGGGTGGGCCAGCATGAAAACAGTCATGGGGATAAAGGCCCAAAGGATGATGATGGGAAGAAGCAGGTAGATTTCCCCCATGTACACGGCAAAGAACAGGACCAAGGCGATAAGGTGGTTCAGGACCTTGCAAGACCCGGGCAGGTCGGAAGCGCTCACTCTGTAAAACTCCCTCAAACCCACCATGGAGACCCCATAGAGAAAGGCATAGAACAGCCATCTCGGGGCGAGGCCGATGAGGTAAATCCAAATGGGAACGGCGATGACGGCTGTAAGCCACCTCTTTGCGTGCATTTTGTGCTCAGGGTTCCCCAACAGTCCTCCCCTTTGGATTTACCTCATCTTGGTTGCGGTCAGATCAGGGGAGCCCGCTCCCTTAATCTCGGGCACCCCCAAACCTTCGTTCCCTCCGCTGGAAATCTTTGAGGGCCTCCATATACTCCGATCTCCCAAAATCAGGCCAGAGAGTGGGGGTCACATAGATCTCCGTGTAAGCAATCTGCCAGAGCAGGAAATTGCTTATCCGGTATTCCCCGCTGGTCCGAATAAGCAGGTCAGGGTCGGGCATCCCGGCCGTATAAAGGGCTTCTGAAATATCCTGATCTGAGATGTCGTCCCCCCTCATTTCACCTTGCTCCACCTTTTTAGCGAGCCTTTTGAAGGCATCCAAGATCTCCTGCCTGCCCCCATAACTCAAGGCCAAGGTCAGGACCATATCTTTGTTTGAGGCGGTCTCTTCAATGGTTTTTTCCAGGATTTTCCGGGTGTCTGCAGGCAGTTTCCGGATACTGCCAATGGCTTGAAGCCTGATGCCGTTTTCCTGCATCTCTTTCAACTCGCCCTTGAGAAAGCGGGTGAGGAGTTTCATAAGGGCCTGGATTTCAATTTGTGACCGCTTCCAGTTTTCTTCGGAAAAGGCATAAAGGGTCAGCCAGCCGATACCGATTTCACGGCTGGTGCGTACCACCTGTCTCACGGCTTCCGCCCCTTTCTCATGACCCTGAATGCGGTTCATGGCCCTCTTTTTGGCCCATCTACCGTTGCCATCCATAATGACGGCCACATGTTGGGGCAGTTTGTTGGGATCAAGAGATGTCATGCTCATCTGCTTATGGCTTTGGAAAGTTAAAAGAATTGAACCAGGGCTTGGGGAATTGGAATCAAAAGAAAGAGGCGCATTAAGAATCGTCTAAAATTCCATGATCTCCTGTTGCTTTTGGGCGGTGATCTCCTCAATCTTCTCTATGAACTCGTCTGTGATCTTTTGAACCTCTTCTTGGGCCTTATGAAATTCATCTTCCGAGATCTCTTTTTCCTTTTTCAGGTCCTTAAACATCTCGTTAGTCTCGCGCCTGTGGTTGCGCACCGAGATCTTACCTTCCTCGCCCATCTTTTTGGCCAGTTTGGCCAGTTCCTTGCGTCGTTCTTCGGTGAGGGGAGGGATGGGGATTCTGATGATCTTCCCGTCATTCATAGGGGTCAGCCCCAGTTCAGAGCGCAAAATGCTCTTTTCTATATCCCCGATGATGGACTGGTCCCAGGGTTGTATGGTAATAAGGCGACTATCAGGAACGGAAATGGATGCGGTCTGCTCAAGGGGCATCTGTGTATCATAACAGTCCACCTTGATCCCGTCCAGCAAGGCTGTGGAGGCCCGCCCTGTTCTGATCCTCTTAAATTCCCGTTTAAGGGCTTCCACAGTCTTTGTCATTTGTTCCCGCAATTCGGAAAGTATTTCATCCTTCATGACGCCTCTCCAGCGATAAGGGTTCCCACCCGCTCCTTTGAAATGATCTTCAGCAAATTCCCCTTCTTCCTGAGGTTGAATACAATGATGGGCAATTCATGACCCATAGCCAGGGAAACTGCGGTGAGGTCCATGACTTTGAGATTCCTTTTGAGGACTTCCTGGTAGGTCAATTGCCCGTAAGGTTGTACCGACGGGTCCGTCTTGGGATCCACCCGGTAAACCCCGTCCACTTTGGTGGCCTTCAAGAGGACCTCCGCATCAATTTCCATGGCCCTCAGAGCCGCCGCCGTATCCGTGGTAAAGTATGGGTTGCCGGTTCCCGCCCCAAAAATGACGATATGGTTTTTTGAGAGGTGGGAGATGGCACGTTCCCTTACATAGGGCTCTGCAATCTTGATCATGTCCACGGCGGTCATGATTCGTGTTTTCAGCCCCATACGTTGCAGGGCCTCACCCAGGGCCAGGGAATTGATAATGGTGGCCAGCATTCCCATATGGTCGGCCGCAACCCGACTGACCCCATAAGCCTCGGCCTGGAGGCCCCTGAATATATTTCCGCCCCCCACCACGATGGCCACCTCCACACCCAGTTCGTGGACGGTGGAGATTTCGGATGCCACCGTTTGAAGGACGGAGGGATCAATCCCGAAAGACCGCTCCCCCATGAGGGCCTCCCCGCTCAATTTAAGGAGGACCCGCTTGAAATAGCTGTGCGCCTCAGGCATCAGTGTCTCCCAGTTGGAATCGGGCGAAGCGCCGGACGAGGATCTTCTCCCCGGTCTTGGCCATCATTTCGTTGATCAGATCTTGTACACTGATGTCAGGGTTCTTGACAAAGGGCTGTTCCATGAGACACATCTCCTTGAAATACTTATTCATTTTTCCTTCTACAATTTTTTCTATCACTTTTTCAGGCTTTCCGGATTCCTTTGCCTGGGTGGCATAGATCTCCCGTTCTTTTTCCAACGTCTCTTCGGGCACCCCTTCCCGGTCAAGGGCAATGGGATTGGAAGCCGCAATCTGCATGGCCAGATCTCTTGCAAAGGCAGTAAAATCATCCGTCTTGGCGGTGAAGTCGGTTTCACAATTGACCTCCACCAGGACGCCCAGCTTTCCTCCGGCATGGATGTAAGCCTGGACCTGTCCCTGAGAGGCGGCCCTTCCTTGCCTTTTTTGGGCAGTGGCAATTCCCTTCTTCCTCAAATACTCGACCGCCTTGTCAATATCTTCATTGCATTCTTGAAGCGCTTTTTTGCAATCCATGACGCCGACGCCGGTCTTCTCCCTCAACGCCTTGATCAATTCCATTGTAATAGCCAATTTAAATTTTCCTCCCTCACTGGTTCGAAAAAGATTGTTGTTCCCTGGGACCAATCCCGTTGCCTGCCTCCGGCTCCTTCGGCCTTATTCCGGGGTGGGTTCTTCGTGAGCGGTGGTGTCCACTGATTCCGGTTCCTCCTTTTTGGGGAGGACAATCACCTCGGGGCCTTCCTTTTCTTCCTCCTCGGGAGCCGGCGCCTCGGCCTCCTGTGCTTCCTGTTCCTTGCGCAGTTCCGCCTCGGCCTTCAATCGTTCTTCGGCCAGGTTGTGGCCCTCGATACAGGCATCGGCAATCCTGGAAGTGATGAGCCGGATGGCCCTTATGGCGTCGTCGTTGCCTGGAATAATGAAGTCTATCTCGTCGGGATCACAATTTGAATCCGCAATGGCGATCACGGGGATTCCCAGCCTCCTGGCCTCCCTCACTGCGATCTTTTCCCTCTTGGGATCCACCACGAAAACGGCTCCGGGCAACTCATCCATGTCTTTGATCCCACCCAGGTTCTTTTCAAGTTTAAAGAGTTCCTTTTCCATCTTCAGGGCTTCTTTCTTGGTATACCTGGTAATGGTGCCGTCCTGTTTCATGGCGTCTATCTCTTTGAGCCGCGCGATGCTCTTCTTAATAGTCTGAAAATTGGTCAAGGTGCCCCCCAGCCACCGATTGACCACATAAAACATGCCGCATCTTTCGCTTTCTTCAATAATCGAATCATGGGCCTGCTTTTTTGTACCCACAAAGAGAACGGAATAGCCATTGGCCACCGTATTCACGATGAATTCATAGGTGGTCTTAAAGAGCCTGACCGTTTTTTGAAGGTCGATAATGTGGATCCCATTGCGGGCCCCGAAGATATAGGGCTTCATTTTGGGATTCCAGCGTCTTGTCTGGTGGCCGAAATGGACCCCGGCCTCCAAGAGTTCTTTCATGGTAATGATTGCCATCTCATCCTCCTTTTCCAGAGACCCCGGTAAGGATCTCCGTGCCACGGTTTTATCCTCCGCCCAGGACGGGTCACACCCCTGAGGTCACCGGGCAATCCTGGACGTGCGTGTTGACTCCGGCTAAGGGCTAACATATGGGCTTGAGCTCCGCGGGCCACCCTGCTATATTTGCAATGTGTCGGGAACAGGAGCCTATGTGGGGGGTAAAGGTCGTCCGTCAGTCGGCCCTTTGCCTGAGAAGCCACAAAAATTGCAAGCGAAAATCTTTAACATCAATGGCCTTTTATTGCAAGGAAAAAATCCGGGTCCGCGGCATACCCCTCTCCCCGTTAGGCCATGGACAGGGGGGCACAGCGTAAGTGGGCCGGACCCGGGCTCAAGGCCCCGGCTCCCAGGCGCCGGTCGGAGAGGGCATCATGGGCGATGAGATCAAGGAAAATCTGAAGCGGGCCGTCCAGCAGGCCGAGGTTAGTGTGACCAAGTCCATCCTCCGTTGGAAATACAAAAAGGAGGGGAGGACCCCGCCCCGTGAAGAGCGACTTGAAGAGGATTCCCGCAGGGCCGCTGATCGAGCCCACGAGGTGGTTGCCAGAAGGGGCAAAACCGTGTGGGAGGAGCTGAAAAAGTCGTATTTTAAGGGGCGGGATGAGTAGGGGGTCGGGCTGTTTGAAAGATGAAGAGGTGCTCTTGAGGTTAAGGCAGGGCCTTGACGAGGCGGAGCAAGACAGGCTCTCCCCCTGGGCATGCCGCAGCCGGCAGGCTGTCAGGAGGAAGCAGGAAGACGCCATCAACCGGGGGCACCGGCAGGAATTTTCCGTGGATACAGACCGAATCCTCCATTCTTTGGCCTACTCCCGCTACATCGACAAGACCCAGGTCTTTTATCTCATTAAAAACGATCATATCACCCACCGGGTCCTCCACGTCCAGCTTGTATCCAAAATTGCCAGGACCATCGGGCGTCTCCTCAGTCTCAACGAGGACCTTATCGAGGCCATATCCCTCGGCCATGACATCGGGCATACCCCCTTTGGACATGATGGGGAAAAGTTCTTGTCCGCCCTTTGTGAAGCCCACCATATAGGCCGATGCCTTCATAATATCCAGGGCGTGCGATTTCTGCAGGACATTGAGAGAAAGGGGAGGGGATGGAACCTTACCCTGCAGGTCCTGGACGGCATCTTTTGCCATAATGGGGAACTGCATTCCCAGGCCCTGGAGCCGGAAACGGACAAGACCTTCGAGACCCTGGATGAGGAAATTAAGATGAAGGGAGAAGACCCGTCTCTGGATATGTGGCCCATGACCTTGGAAGGATGCGTGGTTCGCATGGCCGACACCATCAGCTATATCGGGCGGGATATTGAGGACGCCATTCGGCTGGGCCTGATAGAGCGCAAAGAGATCCCCTGTGAATGCAAGCGGGTCCTGGGCGAGACCAACGGAACCATCGTGTACACCCTGGTGGAGGACCTCGTTTCCAATAGTCTGGACCAGCCTTATGTGAGGTTCAGCAGGGAGGTGGGCGAGGCGCTCAAGCGCCTGAAGCGGTTTAACCACGAGCGGATATACATGAGCCGTACGGTCAAGGAGCAGACCAACAAGGTCAAACTCATGTTCGAGCTTCTCTTCGACAAATACCTGCAGGATCTTGAGACCGAAAACGAGGATTCAGATATTTACAGGGGGTTTTTGGACGGCATGTCATCCCTATACAAGGAAAAGACACCCCCAGCGGGGATTGTCCGTGATTTCATCGCCGGAATGACGGATGAATTTTTTTTGAATCAGTGCCGGAAAAACTTCGTCCCTGCCATAAGATCAGGGCTTTTTTAGGGGCCATTTATGCTTTTCCCTTGATATTTCTTGGTAAAACAGGTTGACAAAAGCGAAACGAGCGAGTAAGGGTATAATCGCGTTTGGGTCATATGGGTTTCCACTTATTCAGCCAGCCACATGTTCTTCTCGTCTGTAAAAACATAAAGTAAGATATTTCTATCACATCACAAGATGGAGGCCAGCAGGATGGTTAGCGTTGGAGAGGTCAAGGAGGGTGAAACCATCTTACAGCTCAACGACGTACACATGTACTTCGGTAAGGTGGCCGCCCTGGCCGGCGTGAACCTGGAGGTCAGGAAGGGCGAAATTCACTCTATTATCGGACCTAACGGAGCCGGCAAGACGGTGATGATGAATTGCATTAACGGGCTTTATAGCCCCCAAAAAGGGGATATCTATTATAGGGGCGAGAAGATCAACGCCCTGAAGCCTCACAAGCGGGCCGCCCTCGGTATTTCAAGGACCTTTCAAAAGATTGAGCTCTTCGGCGGCATGACGGTCCTTGATAACATTCGTCTCGGAAGGCATATCCATCTCAAAAGCGGGATCGTGAGCGGATCCGTATATGTGGGAAAGACCAAGAAAGAGGAGCTGGAGGCCAGGGAATTTATCGAAGAGGAGATCATCGATCTCCTGGAGATAGAGAGTATCCGGGACAAGGTGGTCCACATGCTCCCCTATGGTCTTCAAAAACGGGTGGAACTGGGCCGGGCCCTGGCCCTGAACCCCGAGCTCCTGCTTTTGGACGAGCCTTTGGCCGGGCTGAACCTGGAAGAGGTGGAAGACATGGCCCGGTTCATCTTGGACCTCAACGAGGAGAAAAGGTGGAAGGTGACCTGCATCCTGGTGGAACATGACATGGGTGTGGTTATGGATATATCCCACCATGTTTTTGTTTTGAATTTCGGCAATCAGATCACGGACGGGCCACCCGATGAGGTACAGCACAACCCGGAGGTGATCAAGGCCTACCTGGGTGAAGAGGACCTCTACGCCACGAGGAGGTAAAGGTGGAGATGAATGGATCTGGGATAGAAATCACCAAGGACCTCACAATCCCCAAGCTTTTTCTGCGCCAGTGTAAACGTTACGGCCGGGACAAGGTGGCCATGAGAGAAAAGGAATTCGGCATCTGGATCCCTTTTACGTGGCACGACTATTATGAGAACGTCAAATTCCTCTGCCTGGGCATGGTGAGTTTGGGACTGAAACGGGGAGACAAGGTGTCCATGATCGGGGACAACCGCCCCGAGGGCCTTTGGGCCGAGATGGCGGCCATGTGTGCGGGAGGAATCGGTGTCTGGCTCTTCCAGGACTGTATGATGGAGGAGGTCAAATATATCATCGATCACTCGGATACCACCTTCTTTATGGGAGAAACCCAGGAAGAGGTGGACAAGGCCCTGTCCATCAAGGATGAATGCCCCAAATTAAAGTGGATCATCTGGGATGATCCCAAGGGCATGAGGAATTATCACCAGGAATTTCTTATGAGCATCAAGGATGTCCAGAAACTGGGAAAAGAACTTGACCAGAAAGAACCGGACCTCTTTGAAAACATGATCAATGAAGGTCATGGAGACGATATCTGCCTTCTCTTCTATACGTCGGGGACCACAGCACTGCCCAAAGGGGCCCTTTTGAGCCATTGGAACATGCTCACCATGGGGCAAAACCTCATGGCTGTCGACCCCTGCTATGATACGGATGATTTTGTCTCCTATCTGCCCTTTGCATGGATCGGTGAGCAGATGATGTCCATATCCTGCGGCCTCCAGGTGGGCTATACCCTCAATTTTCCCGAAGAGCCGGAAACGGCCCAGCAAAATATCCGGGAGATCGGGCCCCATGTCATGTTTGCGCCCCCCCGGCTTTACGAAGGCATGACCAGGAGTGTACAGGTCAAGCACATCGACTCGAGCTGGTTAAAGAGGCAGGTGTACAATTTGGCCACCAAGATCGGCTACAGGGTGGCAAATCTCAAATTTGATTCCCAACCGGTCCCCTGGTACCTGAAGCTGCTCAACTGGCTGGCCTTTATCACCGTCCAGGCTAAATTAAAGGATCACCTGGGCATGTCCCGTCTCAGGCACTGTTACACAGGCGGCGCGGCCATGGGCCCGGACCATTTCCGGTTTTTTCACGCCTTGGGCGTGAACCTGAAGCAGATTTACGGCCAAACGGAAATCGCGGGGATCTCCATCGTCCACCGGGATGGAGATGTCAAGTTCGATACCGTGGGAACGCCCATCCCCGAAACCGAGGTCCGGATCACGGAAGACGGTGAGATCATCTCCAAGAGCCCCTCCGTGTTTCTGGGCTATTATAAGAACGAGGAGGCCACGGAAAAGACGCTGGTAAACGGCTGGCTCTACTCCGGTGACAGGGGGTTTATTGATGAGGACGGTCATCTGGTGGTATTTGATCGTTCCAAAGATGTGATGACCCTTAGCGACGGCAGGCCCTTCGCCCCCCAGTACTTGGAAACCCGTCTCAAATTCAGCCCCTTTGTCCAGGAGGCCTGGGTGGTGGGTGATAGCAGGCCTTACGTGACGGCGGTGATGTGTATTGACTATTCCGTTGTGGGGAAATGGGCCGACGAGAAGAAGATCAATTACACCAGTTACCCGGAGCTTTCTCAGAAGACCCAGGTCTATGACCTCATTCAGAAACAGATCGAGGAGGCCAACAAAGACCTTCCCCCGCCGGCAAAGATCTATAAATTCGTCAACCTTTACAAGGTGTTCGATGCTGATGACGAGGAACTCACAAGGACCTCTAAACTGAGGCGCGCCTTTGTGGAAAAACGGTACAAGGGCATTGTGGACGCCCTCTATTCAGACACAGATGTGGTTCACATGGATACCACCATCACCTATGAAGACGGGCGGGAGCAGCGGATAAAGACGGATCTTAGAATTCAGAATATTAACGTGTAAAGGGGGTAGGGAATGGAGCTGTTTTTTATGAGCTTGACCACCGGCATCCTGGTGGGGGGGATCTATGCCCTGGTGGCTCTCGGATGGGTCCTGATCTACAAGTGCTCGGGGGTTTTGAACCTGGCCATGGGTGAGTTGACCCTCATAGGGGCCTACGTGGCCCTGACCTTTTACCAGTGGGGGATCCCTTTTATCCTGGCCGTATTGCTGACCCTGATCGTGGGTATTGTCCTGGGGTTTCTGACGGAGAGGGTTTTTCTGGACAAGCTCATTGGAGAGCCCATCCTGGCCGTCATCATGGTGACGGTGGGGCTTTCTTTTTTCTTCAAGGGCTTGGTTGAATTCGTCTGGGGGACGGACACCAGGGTGTTTACCCCCGCCGTCTTTCCCCTCAAACCCATTAGCGTGGGAATCTTCAAGATATCGCCCGTCTATTTATGGTCTTTTATCCTCGCCATCGTCCTCCTCATTGTGTTTGTCGCTTTTTTCAAGTACACCCGTTGGGGCCTTTCCATGCAGGCCACGGCCGATGATGAAACCGCGGCCCTCTCCCTGGGGGTGAGTGCCCGTTTTGTGTATGCGTCGGCCTGGGCCATCGCCTTTATGAGCGCGGGTGTGGGCGGGGCCTTGCTCGGAAATATCAACGGGATCAACATCTCGGTGGGGTACCTGGGTCTTCTGGTCCTCCCCGCGGTGGTCCTGGGAGGGCTCAATTCCGTTCCAGGGGCTATTGTGGGCGGGATCATCATAGGCCTGCTCCAGAATTTTTCAGGAACCTATCTCGACCAGTTTTTCCCGGGCGGGGTAAAGGAGATCGTGCCCTTTGCCTTTATGGCGGTTTTCCTCCTCTTCAAGCCTTACGGTCTCTGGGGTTGGGAGAGGATTGAGAGGGTTTAGGAGGGTTTTCCATGTCCAGTGTGTGGCTGCCGTGTGGTGATTATCATTGGCGTTATGAGCAGGATCAGGGGTGGTGGCAGAGCAAATTCATCAAAGGCAAGATGATCCTCCTGCTCCTTATTGTGTTCATCGGTATCCCTTGGCTGCTTCCCGAATACTGGATCGGGATAGGCACCATGGTGGGATACACGGCCATGGGCGCACTCGGAGTTCAGCTCCTTATCGGGTTCGCCGGGTTGATCACCCTCGGCCATGCGGCCTTTATTGCCGTAGGGGCCTATGCAAGCACCATGCTGGTCCTCCAGTTCCCTTGGCCGCAGGTCATAACAGACTGGGGGCTCGCTTATCCCATCAGCATCATTGTTGCGGGAATTGCTGCAGGCCTCTGGAGCGTCCTCTTCGGGCTGCCCTCGGCCAAGGTAAAGGGCTTTTATCTCATCCTCACCACCATGGCCGCCCAGTTTATTACCGTGGATTTCATCCTGACCCAGTATGTGAGCCAGATCGGCGGCCGGGGGCAGGCCTTTTCTTTGCCTCCGGGGACCATTAAAATAGGGCCCTGGATTATTGACACGGAGATCAAGATTTACTACCTCATGGCCGTCTTGCTCACCTTAATGGTGATTGTTGTGGCCAATCTGCTGCGGTCCAAGCCGGGCCGGGCCTGGGTGGCCATCAGGGACAATGATATCGCCGCGGAGGCCCTGGGCATCAATATCGTTTGGTACAAGCTGCTGGCCTTTTTTGTGGCCGGTTTTCTGGCCGGGGTGGCCGGGGCCTTCTGGGTGAGCAATACGGCCGCCCTCAGTCCGGAGCACTTTCCCTGGTTTTGGTCTTTGTGGCTTGTGGGCGTCATCCTCATCGGAGGGGTGGGTTCCATACACGGGGCCATTTTCGGATCTCTTTTCATGGTCGTGATTATGGAACTCCTCCAAATGGCGGTTATCCCCCTTGCAGAATACTATCCCAAGCTGCTGATGGATTTTGCCTACCTCAAGGACATGGCCTTTGGTCTGGCCATATGCGCCTTTTTGATCTATGAGCCGAACGGGCTTGCCTACAGGTGGTGGCAGGCCAAAAACTACTTTAACCTGTGGCCGTTCTCTTACTAGAAAGGAGGTGAAGTGGTCTTCCATAGGCATGAGGTTATGATAAAGGGAATTGTCAACATCTGTTTTTCATAAGAGCAAAGGGGGAAACCAATTATGAAAAAGGGCATTATTCTTAGACTTTTGGTACCGCTTCTGGCGGTGGTCTTGTTGGTCGGGTTCTCCACATCCGCTGTGGCCAAACAGATCAAAGTGGGCGGCATCATGGATACAACGGGTGCCACTTCTGACGTGGGCAAGGACTATGCCCTGGGCATGTCAGAGGCCTTCAAGTACATCAACAACCAGGGGGGGGTGAACGGGAAAAAGATCAAATACACCTGGTTTGATTACGGGTACCGCATCCCCGAGGCCATCACGAAATATAAGCTCCTCAAAAGGCTGGGGTCCATCGCCATCATGGGATGGGGGACCGGCGATACAGAGGCCCTTTCCCCGACCATCAACAAGGACAAGATACCCTATGTGTCCGCGTCCTATTCGGCCCATTTGACGGACCCCAAAAAGACACCCTATAACCTTTTTTTCTCCTCCGACTACTCAACAAACGCCAGGTCCTGCATCACGGCCTGGTTTGACAAAAAGTGGCCCAAACACCAGGATTACGGCAAGAGAAAACCAAGGTTTGCCTGTGTGTATATGTTTGCATCCCCTTACTGTAGTGCACCCATCAAGGCCGTGAAGGACCATGCCACCATGCTCGGCTTTGAGGTGGGTCCGGACCAGGACGTCTCTCTCTTTGCCCTGGACGCCAAGAGCCAGATTATGGCCTTGAAAGATTTCAAACCGGACCTGCTCTGGCACGGCAACACCACCATGTCGGTTTCGGCCACCATCAGGGACGCCTATGCCCTGGGGCTCGGGGCGGACTGGATCATCAACAACTGGGGTTTTGATGAGAACCTGCCCCGCCTGGCCGGAGAGGCCGCTGAAGGGGTCATGGGGGCCACGCCCTGTGCCTTTTACGGACAGAACTACAAAAACATGGACATCGTGGTCGCCATGGCCAAGAAATACAACCCCGGGGTACCGCAGGACAAGAGGCTGATCAGGACCATCCAGGCCTGGGGCGACGCCTTGATCCTCTGGGAAGCCATGAAGCGGGCCGACAAGGCGGGTGATCTGACAGGGCCCGGTATTATGAGGAAGGGCTTTGAGAGCCTCCGCAATTACGATATCGGTCTGGGGGCGGCACCCATTACCTTTCTGCCTAACGACCATCGGCCCGCCACGGGCTGCCTGGTTCAGGAGTGGAAGAATGGCAAGTTCGTGGAAGTGGAGAGGGTCGACCTGAAAGCGCGCTGGCCGGAGAAGTGGGAAAAAGAATGGCTCGGCTGGTAGCCAATACCTAACATCACCCTTGGAGGTAGGGCCTTGGAGGCAGTAGAGTCTATCCTAAAGATCAATAATATTGAGGTCAAGTACCATGAAGTCATCCTGGTCCTTAAGGGGGTCTCCATAGAGGTCCCCCGGGGCGGGATCGTGGCCCTCCTGGGCGCCAACGGCGCCGGGAAAAGCACGACTCTCAAATCCATCTCCGGCCTGCTCAAGGTCGAAGATGGTGAGGTGACGGATGGTGCCATCGAGTATGAGGGGCGATACATCCACCGTGAGAAGGCGGCGAATATAGCCAAGTGGGGGATCGTCCAGGTCATTGAGGGCCGACGGGTCTTTGAGCACCTCACTGTGGAGGAAAACCTGAAGGTGGGGGCCCACCTCAGGAAGACCGGCTCCGTAAAGGACGGGTTGGAACTGGTCTATCACTATTTTCCCAGGCTTAGGGAAAAACGCAGTGAGGTGGCCGGCTTTGTCAGCGGCGGTGAACAGCAGATGACCGTGGTGGGCAGGGCCCTCATGACCGAGCCCAAGCTGGTTCTCCTCGATGAACCGTCCATGGGATTGGCCCCTATGCTTATCCATGAGATCTTTAATATCATCACCAGGCTCAATGCTGAGGAGAGAATCTCCATCCTTTTGGTGGAGCAGAACGCCAAGCTGGCCCTGAACGTGGCACCCCATGCCTATGTCATGGAGACGGGCAGGATCGTGATGGATGACAGCTCCCAGAAATTGATCGAAAATGAGGATATTAAGGATTTCTATCTTGGTCTCACCGACAAGGGAGGGAGAAAGAGCTTTCGTGAGGTGAAGCATTACAAAAGAAGAAAGAGGTGGTTAACCTGATCGGGGATGCGTTGGCGCACCCTTTGTTTGCCCCTCTCATGGCCGAGGCGGGCCATGGGGCCGGGAAGGAAAGGTGCCAGCCCTGTTCCCACACAAGGGAGGTTCTGTGATGAATAAGAAACTGGTTTTGATGACCGTTCTTCTTTTCGGCCTGGGTGTTATTTTCGCATCCTGTGCCGCTATAAAAACAACACCTTCAGAGGCGAATTTTAAGGACCCGAAGATTACCCTGGAGGAATTCATGGTGCCCCAGTACGACGGGTACTGGTATTTCTCCAGCAAGACCAAGCCTACCAAGGGAAAGGCGGGCAACTACGGGGCGCCGTTGCCCATGAGTTTTCTCTTTTCCGTTGAGAATCCAAACCCTTACCCTATTACACTGGACGGCCTCAAGTTTACGGTGGCCTTTGACAAGGAATTCGATATGGTGACGGTCAACAACCAGGATACCTATTGGATTCCCGCGGGCAAGACAGACCATGTGCGGGTCACCACCATGATTACGGCCCGTTCCGGGCTCTTAAGCCTTTTGGTGACCGGCGGCTTCAAGCTCAAGGCCAAGGGCTGGTCCCCCTGGGACGCCCTTGAGAGATGGTGGACTGGGATTCCTGAGTTTTCAGTACCTATAACCGTGAAAGAGGGGGCCTTCACCTTCACCGCCGACGGTGTGATCCGGGTGCTGCCCTTTCAGGCGACTTTTCCCTAAACCGTGATTGACTGAGCCCTTTGCCTTGGGAAAACCTGGCAAAGGGCGTTTTTTTATGAGGGACACTATGGGACTTTATGACTTTACCTTCTACGATCTCATGAACCGGAATGCAGCCGCCTTTAAGGACAAGGAGGCGTGGTATGAGGTGGATGACGGCCGAACCCTGACCTTCTCTCAGTATAAGGAAAGGGCGGACCAGCTCGCCTGCGGCCTGCAGCGGGCCGGGATCAAAAAGGGAGACCGCATCGGCGTGGTGGGGAAAAACAGCCTTGAATTTTTTCTCCTCTATGGCGCGGCCGCCGGCCTGGGCGTTATCATGCTTCCCGTCAACTGGAGGCTTTCCGCCGAGGAAGTGGCCTATAACCTGAACGATTGCACCCCCAGGGTGGTATTTGCAGATGAGGGGTTTCAGGAGACCGTGGAGGGTGTAAAGGAAAAGCTGCCCTCCGTGGAGGAGTACTTCAACCTGGGGGCCAAGGGCCGCTTCGCGGATTTTGATCGTCTTCTCGGCCAGGGAACCGATTATGATCGCGCGGATGTGTCCACAGACGACGGCTTTGTGATCATCCACACGGCCGCCGTGGCTGGCAGGCCGAGAGGGGCCTTGCTGAGTCACGGCAACGTGCTTTGCGCGGATATGCACATTGATTACCTCTGCGGCTTGGACCACCAAGACGTCCATCTCAATATCCTGCCCCTCTTCCACGTGGGGGGCCTGTTCCTGGTCACCTCGACCTTTCATGCGGGAGCGCTCAACGTCAATATGAGTAAATTTGACGCCGCCAAGGCCGTAGAGCTTATCAAGGAAAAGGGCGTAACCGTATTGTTTGAGTTTGCCCCTATCCTTGGTTCCATTTTGGATGAGCAGGAAAAGACCGGGACGGATATCACGTCCTTGAGGGCCGCGGCCGGATTGGACGCCCCGGAGACCATTGAGAAATTCCAGCAGGTCACAGGGGGCACCTTTTACTGCCTTTACGGGCAGACGGAAACCTCCGCCATCGCCACCTTCGGTACCTACAATGAAAAGCCGGGATCCGCCGGCAGACCTCTTCCCCTGTCAGAGGTAAGACTCGTGGATGACTATGATCGTCCCGTACCTTTGGGCGAGGTCGGGGAGATTACCATGAAGGGGCCTATGGTCTTTAAGGGGTACTGGAATCTGCCAAAGGATAATGAATATACCTTCAGGGAGGGGTGGCACCACACAGGAGATACGGGGCGATTTGATGCGGACGGGTTCCTCTGGTATGCAGGCCGTAAGGCTGAAAAGGAACTGATTAAGCCCGGAGGCGAAAACGTCTACCCCGCAGAGGTGGAAAAGGCCATCCTGGAGCATCCTGCCATAGAAGGGGCGGTCGTCTTCGGCGTCCCCGACCCCAAATGGAAGGAGGGGATTAAGGCGGTGTGCCTCTTAAAACCCGGTCAGTCGCTCGAGGCCCAGGAACTGATTGATTTTGTGGGAGAGCAGATCGCCCGATACAAGAAGCCTCAGTACGTGGAATTTGTCACGGACTTTCCTTTTCTTGAAGACGGCTCTCCGGACAGGAACAAGATCAAGGAGATGTACGGAGGCGGGCAGTAAAAGCTCACCAAAACCCCACTTTGAAAGCCCTGCTATTAGTAGGGCTTTTTTTCTTGAATCATGAACGCCCGGATTTCACCTTCTATTATTATGCGCCTTCGAGACTTTGGTGAATCAGACCTCATGGTCGGTTTTTTCACCACGGACAAAGGCCGCTTGACAGGACTGGCGAAAGGCGCCAGGAGGAGCCGCAAGCGGTTTGCAAACTGTCTGGACCTCTTTTGCCTGGTCAGCTTGGAATACGAGAAGAAAAGGGGGGACCTCTGCTTTCTCCATTCCTGCAAACTGGTTGAGCCCTTTTCCGGGGTGCGATCCGATTTCTCTTCGCTTTCCCTGGCGAGCTACTTTGTTGAACTCACGGAGCTTCTTTTTCCCCCAGGGATTTCCGGTGAGGGGATGTTTAACCTCCTAAAACAAGCCCTTTCGGGCCTCGACCAGGGTATGGGAAAGGAGGGGCTTCGCGTCCTTTTCGAGACCAAGGCCTTGTCCCTGGGTGGGTATGCCATTGATTTAGAAAAATGTGGCCGATGTGGTAGACCCTATACCGGCCGGGGAAGGGCCGTGTTTCGGCCGGCCCAGGGGGGGATCGCCTGTCTGAGGTGCGAAAAGGAATCCAGTGTGTCACCGGGCCTGGGACCGGACAGTGTCAAGGCCTTACGCAAGATCCAGTCCGCACCCTGCAATGAGCGTTGGAACATAGAAGTAACCGGGCCGATGGTCTATGAGATCAGGGCCGTGCTGGATCTACACATGGAATATCGGCTCGGCCGCAGGTTGAAGACGACAGGCTACCTATAGGGGAAGTGGGAGTTGGCCGTTGCGGGCGCCGAGGCCTCATCGTCTTTCCAGGGCACAGGCCATGGACACGCCGCCCCCACCACAAAGGGTGGCAAGACCCAAGGTCTTTCCCCGTTTCTTCATGGCATAGAGGAGGCTGACCATGATACGGCACCCCGTAGCACCCACCGGATGACCGAGACCGATGCCGGAGCCGTTCACGTTGGTGATTTCCCGGTTAAGGCCCAATTCCTTTTCACATCCCAGGTACTGGGCGGCAAAGGCCTCATTGAGTTCGATGAGCTCAAAGTCTTCAAGTTTGATATCGGGGTTTTTCCCCAGGAGGTCTTTCACCGCAGGTACCGGGCTTAGGCCCATTACGGAAGGGTGACAGGCCCCTCTTCCTGTGGCCCGAATGGTGGCCATGGGCTCAAGGCCCAGCTCCCTGGCCCTTTCGGCGGACATGATGACCACGGCACTGGCACCGTCATTGATACCCGAAGAGTTGCCCGCGGTCACCTTGCCTATCTTCGGCACAAAGGCCGCGGGAAGCTTGGCCAACTGTTCCATGGTGATCCCCGGCCGGAAGTGTTCGTCTTTATCAAAAATAAGACGGGGTTTCTTCTTTTGGGGGACCTCAATGGGTACAATTTCTTCCTTGAAGTCACCGTTCTTTGTGGCCCTTTCCACATTATTGTGGCTTCGCAGTGCGATTTCGTCCATCTCCTCCCGGCTCAGGTTATGGAGTTGGGCAATGAACTCGGCCGTGTGGCCCATGATGTAAGGCTTGCCCTTAAAGAGCTCCAGGGGCATCCCTTCTTTTAACGGCCCCTCCTCAGGGTGGGGGATAAGGTGGGAACCACAGTGGAGCCCGTGGATCAAGGCATCCACAAACACATGGTCCTGTAAACGGCACCCCCAGCGGGCTCCTTCCACGGTATAGGGCACGCCGGACATGTGCTCCACACCCCCCGCCAGGATGATTTCGGCCATGCCGGCCTGAATCATGGCCATCCCGGAAAGGACCGCCTCCATTCCGGAGATGCATACCCGGTTTATGGTGACGGCGGGAATGGTCTCGGGGATACCTGCCATGAGGGCGGAGACCCTCGCCACATTCAGGGCGTCTGTGGGCTCGAGGCAACAGCCGAAGCGGATGTCATCGATCATATCCGCCCTGATGCCGGCCCGATTGATGGCTTCTTTCATGGTAACACTTCCAATCACCGCACCATTCAGGTCCTTCAGGCTTCCGCCGAAGGCTCCGATGGCCGTGCGACACGCAGAGACAATAACCACTTCTTTCATGTTTTCTCCTTTCCACTACTGGCAGCCTTAAATGAGTTCCCGGTGAGGACTTATCCACAGGGGGGGAAATCTTCGGGCGGTTTGAGCTGTGCCTTAAAGAGGCAAAACCCCACTGGTAAGCGGGGTTTTAAGACATCCTTAAAGGAGCCCTTCGACCGCCTGTTCCCTCAGGGGTTTGGTTCTGCGGCCAGTTCTTTTAGTCTTTCAGCATTTTTTTGGATACGTTTGAGGTCGGCTTTGAGGTTGTCCTTGTGAGGCTTCACCTTGGTGGCGCGCATTCTCTTGGTTTTCTTTCTTTTGGAGGCCATTTCAATCTCCTTTTGGCGCATTTATGCAAAATTTTTATTTATAATTGGTTTCTGGTATCTCTGTCAAGAGATTGTCGCCTTGTGGTGCTTAAGGGTTGGCCGACAAGGCAGCCTTGACGTATTCAACGCCCTTTCTAAAGATCAAAATTCCCTCTCCCTCATCAGGGAGATTTTTTTCACCCTCCCGGATAAGGCCCTCTTTTCTCCTGCACCAGTCGGGATGGTTGGTGAAATGATTGAATGCCTCGGGATGGGGCATAAGGCCGAAGATCCTACCGCTGGGGTCGCATATGCCTGCGATATCTCGTAGGGACCCGTTGGGATTTTGGGGCCACCTGCCACCTGCCTCTCTTCCGTCTTGGAGGGCATACTGCATGACCACCTGGTTCGTGTGGAAAAGATGCTCAATATCCTCGGAAGAGGCGTAGAATTTGCCCTCTCCGTGCCTTACGGGCAGTTCCAGGCGGTCAAGGCCCCGGGTGAATACGCAGGGAGAGCGGGGATTGATATTCAAATGGACCCAAGTATCGATAAAATTACCGGAATCGTTGTAGGTGATCGCTACCCGTCTCTGGCTGTATTGAGACTCAAAGGCGGGGAGGAGACCAAGGTTGACCAGGCACTGGAATCCGTTGCATATACCTATGATCAGCCTGCGGTCCCGGATAAAACCCTGAATCTGTCCGTCCAGGTGGTGCTTGAGCTTGGAGGCCATGAGCACGCCCGCCCCATGGTCATCAGCCCAGCTAAAACCCCCTCCAAAGACCAGGATATGGTAATCCCGCAAGAGGGGACCCTGCCCTGATTTCTCGCCTTCTATCAGGGAGTTGATATGGAACCTGTGACAGTCCGCCCCCGCCAGCCTCAGAGAGTACTCGGTCTCGTAGTCGCAGTTGAGTCCATATCCTGTCAGAACCAGGGCCTTTACCCCTGTCATATCAAATCCCCGAACGGCCTTTTCCAGCATGACTTGAGGTCATTTATATCTTCTTTCAGGATTTCCTCCCCTCTTTCATCTTTCACGGAAAAGAGGGAGGATTCGGTAACGGCTCCCGCCTTTCCCGGCGGTGAGGAGGCCATGATTTGTTCAAAGAGCCCCCTTTTCTCGGGAGGGACGGTCACAATGAATCTGCCGCACGATTCCGAATAGAGTAACTGGCCCGGTGTGAGCCCGGGTGAGGCCGGAAGGTTGGAGAGGTCGATCTCCATGCCCAGCTCACCGGCCATGGCCACCAGGGCGAGGTGGACCACCAGCCCGCCTCTGGACACGGCATGGCAGGAGGAGACGGTGCCCGCTTTCACCGCTTTGTGAAGGGCCAGGTATCGAGGCCATACCTCCTTTACATCCACCTTGGGGACCTGCAGTCCGGTGTAACCCATCAACTGGTAATATTCGCTCCCCCCCAGCTCGTTCCTGGTTTCACCAAGCACATACACCAGGTCGCCCGGCTTCTTGGCGTCCAGGGTCACACACTTGGTGATGTCGTCAATGACGCTGGAAACGGTGAACAAAAGGGTTGGCAGCCCGGATATTTTCCTCTTTTCGCCGTATGGTCCCTCAAGGTCTCCATCAATGTACATGCTGTCTTTTCCCGAGAGCAGGGGGATGCCGGCGGCAAGGCAGTAGTCCCGCAAGGCCCAGTTCGCCCTGACCAGTTGGGCGGCCTTGTATTTGCCATCCGGGTTTTTGATGGGATCGTACTCAATGGTGGGCCAGCAGAAATTGTCCACACCTCCCAGATGGTCGGGATCCCCGCCCACGGAAAGGGCCTTTCTCACGGCCTCGTCAATGGTGGCCGAGGTCATGTGATAGGTATCAATCACGGAGTAGAAGGGAAGGAGTGCCTGGGAGAGCACAATGCCCCTGGGGGCCCCCAATATGGGCCTTACCACCGCGGCGTCGCTGGGCACGTCCCGCCCTTTTCCCACCAGGGCTTTGACCACGCTCCCCCCCTGCACTTCATGATCATATTGCCTGGGAATCCAATTTCGGGCACACAGGTTGGGGCGGGATAACATGGCCTTGAGCAGAGGGCCGTGGTTTTGGGGTTCCGTAATGACGGGTTCCGTCAGACCCCGCATTTCAGGAGGCGACCAATGGGCGTCGAATTTCCACTGGGGAAAGTCCGATTCCAGCAAATCCATTCGAATGTAGGCGCATGTCTTGCCTTTATAATCCAGTCTGAGAAATCCGGAATTGTTATACTCCCCGATCACCGTGCTCTCCACGGCGTGTTTGGCTGAGAGTTCCATGAACCGGCCAATATGCTCCGGCCTGACCGCGATGGTCATCCTCTCCTGGGATTCGGAGACCCAGATCTCCCACTGGTCCAGACCCTCATATTTGAGAGGCACCCGGTCCAGGTCCACCCGGGCTCCATTGGAAAAGCGGGCGGATTCTCCGATAGAGGAGGAGAGCCCCCCACCTCCATTGTCTGTAATAAAAGAGATGAGGCCTTCATCTCTGGCCTCCAGGAGAAAGTCGTGCATCTTTTTTTGGGTGTACGGGTCGCCGATCTGGACGTGACCTGCCGGGGTGTGTTCACTAAAGGTCTCCGAGGCGGCCGTCACGCCATGAATGCCGTCTTTTCCCACCCTGCCCCCGGACATGACGATAAGCTCTCCGGGGCTGGTGGTTTTTTGGTGCGAGGATTCTCCACCGATCCGGGCGGGCAGGATCCCTATAGCCGTGACAAAGACCAGACACTTGCCGAGATAGCTTTCATCAAAAAGAAGCAGCCCGGAAACCGTCGGAATACCGCTCTTGTTGCCCCCGTCTCTGACGCCCTCGATGACGCCGTCGAGTAAACGGCGGGGATGTAGATGGGGTTTGAGCTCCCCCTGGTAATCGCGATGGCCGACGCAGTATCCGTAGGTCCCCAAGATCAGCTTCGAGCCCTTGCCTGTGCCCATGGGATCCCTGTAAATCCCGACAATCCCGGTGATGGCCCCTCCATACGCCTCCATGTTGGACGGGCTGTTGTGGGTCTCACCGGTGATGGCATAGTAATGGTCTTTGTCAAGACGCCCCACTCCTGCGTTATCCCACAAAACAGAGACGACCCAATCCTTGTCCTCCATGATCTCCAGGGTAGGGGCCTCGATACACGACTTAAAGAGGTTGTCCACCACCTCCGTGTATCCCGTGTGGAGATCGTGGTACCTGAAGAGGCCCCTGAATGTATTGTGGTTGCAATGGTCACTGCGGGCCTGGGAGATGTATTCGAGTTCAACGTCCGTGGGCAGGGAGAGTCCCACCTCTTTTCTTTCTTCCAGGACGTCCTGTCCCAAAAAATACTCCCGGATGACCGGAACGTCTCTGCTCTGAAGGGCAAGGCCCCGATCCCGAGAGATCTCAAGCAGTTCCTGGTCGCTCCCAATGGAAAAGGTCCTCACCCTGGGCTCATGATCCAGGATCACCTTGGGGACTATGAATCCGATACCCCCATGTTTATCCCATGTTTTTCGGGAAAAAATCCGCCACTGCTCGATAATATCGTTGGCAAGGAGATCCCCCGCGATGGTGTGGACCTGGTGCTCGCTAAGGGCCCCTTTGATTTCATAAAGCTTGGAGGTGTAAACGGCGGGAGAGAATTCCGTGCCCAGGAGGTCTTTAACGGCCTCGGCCGCCGTACTCCCGGCCGTGTCTCTTACACCGGGCCTGTATCCGATCCATATGAGCCAGTCAAAGTCGGTGGCCATGGGCGCGTAAGAAGATTCTTCGGTGACGGGATTGGTGAAAAGGTCCACCCTGATAAGCTCCAGGGCTGAAGGCGTCAGATCGGCCTCCATGGTTAGAACCCGAATCACCCTTACGTCTTCAACTTCATAGCCAAAGTACTCGCGGGCCTTGAGGCGGATGTTCGCGCCCTCGGCATCCATTAATTCCCTCTTGAGCCTGATTTCCAGCCTTGAAATCATCTTTGTCCACCTTTGGCTTGAACGGACGTTACGGGGTGACATTAATTGAATTATAGGGGCGAGTCAATCATGAACTTTCTCCCCCGAGCCCGTGAAAGGCGGATGGGGCCTGATAACATAACGGTTGAAATCCACGGTCTCAGTGAATATATTAAAAATGAGGCTTTCAAAGGCTGGGCCTCCATTGAAAACGCGATACATCGTTCCCGTCCCGCTGCGGGGGAGGAGTAAAGGAGCTTTAAGCATGACTGTAAAAGAAAGTGAAGAAACCAGAAACGACATGTCCGGCGGCAAGATCCCGGATCAAAAAGAACTCGAAAAAGAGTTGAGCGAGTATCTGTCTAAGAAGTATGGCAATAGGGTGAAGATCATCTCTCCCCTTGTATTCCCCAAAAAACAAGAGGAATCCAGTGACGGTGAGAGCGCGGGCGAGGAGCCGGATATTCTCCCTGATTTTGATCTCTTACCCGAAGAGCTGGAATCTTACCTGGAGAGCTTTGTGGTCAAGCAGGAGCAGGCCAAGGCGGTCTTGGCCACCAAGGTCTGCACCCATTTCAATAGGATCAAGCACTCAAAAAAGGCTGAGGGCAAAAAGGGCACCTCGGGTGTGGGGATGATCAAGAACAATGTGTTGATGATCGGCCCCACAGGAGTGGGCAAAACCTATATCATTAAACTTATCGCCCAGAGGCTGGGCGTGCCCTTTGTAAAGGGGGACGCCACCAAGTTCAGCGAGACCGGTTACGTGGGCGGGGATGTGGAAGATCTGGTCCGTGACCTGGTCTATGAGGCGGACGAAAATATTGAATTGGCACAAAACGGGATCATTTACATCGATGAGATCGACAAGATTGCCTCCTCGCAAAATATCATCGGCCATGACGTCTCCAGGACCGGTGTCCAGAGGGCCCTGTTGAAACCCATGGAAGAGACGGATGTGGACCTGAAGGTCCCCCATGACCCCATCTCCCAGATACAGGCCATAGAGCACTACCGGAGGACCGGGAAGAAGGAAAAGAAGGTGGTCAATACCAAGAACATCCTCTTTATTATGAGCGGTGCCTTTGGAGAACTGGCGGAGATCATCAAGAAGCGTCTCCAGCGTCAGGGCCTCGGCTTTGAAGCCGACGTGAGGCCTACGGAGATCCCCTGGGAGATCCTCAGGGAGGTTACTGCCGAGGATTTAAGACAGTTTGGTTTCGAATCCGAGTTTGTGGGTCGCCTTCCGGTAGTGGTCGTCTTTGATGAGCTTACAGAGGAGGACCTGTTTGAGATTTTGAAAAATCCGAGCAATCCCATTATCTTAAGCAAACGCCTCGATTTTAAGGCCTATGGCATCGAAGTCAAGTTCGAGGAAGAAGCCTTGCTCGAGATCGCCAAAAAGGCCGTCAAAGAGAAGACCGGCGCCAGGGCATTGGTCAGTGTAATTGAGAACGTGTTGATCCCCTTTGAAAAGACCCTGCCTTCCACCGGGGTTTCCAGGCTGGTGGTCACACCGGAGTTGGTTTGTGAGCCGGAGGTACAACTTCGGTCTTTGCTCAAGGATCCCGCGGGTCAGCAGTGGATGGAGAGGTTTGAGAGGGCCAATGAAAAGGAGTTGGAAAACCTCAAGGCGCATATTGGGAAGAGATCCGTAGAGTTCAGCAGGCGGACCGGTCTTGAAATGTATGACAAGCGCATGGATCTCGTGGCGGGCTTGTACTTAAGAAACATCTCTGATATTAATACGGCCCTCGAAGACTTCAGAGAGATGTACAATCAGGTCAGGCTGGAGGAGTCTTCCCTGGCTCAAAAGCTGGATGTCCATGTCTCCTTTGACGAGAGTGCGGTGGATGAGATCATCCATCAGGCCGTTGAGACGGATCAGGAAACGCGGGCCTTGACCAGTCAGCTTATCAAGAAGCTGGAATACGGTCTTAATCTCGTAAAAGATCGCTCCGGTATCGAGGACTTCATCATCAACGCCGAAGCGGTGACCGATATGGAGAACTATGTCAACAACCTCATTAAGAAGTATTACCGCCAGACAGATCCCACACCCGAATCCGGCCAGTAGCACCCCCTTAAGCCGAGGGTCCGGGATCGGGCCCTTGGCTTTGGCCTGCCCTAAGGGGGTGATTTGATGATCGGCATATCAAAACTGTATACGGGAACGGTTGAACCATCCGATGCCCTTCGCTATGGGCGGCGTTCAAAGGACTTGCCTTCTCATCTCCTTCAGTTTTCCCAGGACAAGACACCGGTGGTGGTCTGGAATGTGACCCAGGCCTGTAACCTGAACTGCCTTCATTGCTATGCCCGGGCCCAGGAGCGCCCCCGGGAAAAAGAAATGAGCCACGAGCAGGGGCTGGCCCTTATTGATGATCTGTCCTACTTTGGCGTGCCGGTGGTCCTCTTTTCCGGGGGGGAACCGCTAATGAGGCCCGATTTAACGGATCTCGCAAGATACGCCGTTAAAAAGGGTATCCGGGCCGTTATTTCCACGAACGGCACCTTGATTAACCGGGACAGGGCCGGTGAATTGAGGGATATCGGCCTGTCTTACGTGGGGGTGAGTCTGGACGGGAACGAGGCGGTCCACGACCGATTCAGGGGCAGAAAGGGCGCTTACCGGAATGCCCTGGAAGGGATCAGGCACTGCCAGGAGGCAGGCCTTAAGGTGGGGCTCCGTTTTACCATCAGCCGTATGAATGTCGCCGAGGTTCCCTTTGTTTTTGATCTCCTTGAGGCCAATGATATCCCCAGGGTCTGTTTTTATCATCTGGTCTATGCGGGCCGGGGATCCGCCCTGGTGAAAGAAGACCTGGACCATGGGGAAACGCGCAGGGTGGTGGATGTGATTATTGACAGGACAGGCGATCTCCATGAACGGGGCAAATCCAAGGAGGTCCTTACCGTGGATAACCACGCGGACGGCCCCTATCTCTATCTCAGGATGCTGAGGGAGAATCATCCCCGGGCCGGGGAGGCCCTTGAGCTTCTCAGGATGAATGAAGGGAACAGTTCCGGGCGGGGTATCGGGTGTATCGGCTGGGACGGGTCGGTATACGCCGATCAATTCTGGCGGCATTACAGGTTCGGAAATGTCTTGGAAAGGCCTTTCAGTGAGATCTGGTCTGATTGTTCCGACCCCTTGATGGCCAAGCTAAAGGAGAAAAAGAAGCATGTAAAGGGCCGCTGTGCTCGATGCAAGTGGCTTGACATTTGTGGCGGGAATTTCAGGGTTAGGGCGGAGGCCGTCACCGGCGATATCTGGGCCCCTGATCCTGCCTGCTATCTCACGGACGAAGAGGTTGAAGACAAAGGAAGGATGGATAAGGCATGATTATCAGACCGCGCAGACTCAGAAGGACCCCTGTTATCAGGGAAATGGTGAGGGAAACCAGACTCTCAGTAAAAGATTTTATCGCCCCCCTTTTCGTGAAGCACGGGCAGGGGATCAAGGATCCTATTTCCTCCTTGCCCGGCCAGCATCACTTCTCCCCGGATACCATCATCGAGGAAGTTGAGGAGCTGTGGGACTTGGGAATCCCGTCCATTATCCTTTTCGGCCTTCCGGACATGAAGGACGAGGTGGGAAGCCGCTCCTGGGCCGGGGACGGGGTCGTACAGAGGGCTGTTTCAGCCATAAAGGATCGGGTCCCGGATTTGGTGGTTATTACGGATGTCTGCCTTTGTGAATACACCGATCACGGGCATTGCGGGGTAATCCGAAACGGGGATGTGGACAATGACGCCACCCTGGAACTGCTTGCCCGCCAAGCCGTTTCCCATGCCAGGGCCGGTGCCGATTTTGTGGCCCCCTCAGATATGATGGACGGCCGTGTGGCGGCCATCAGACAGGCCCTGGACGAAGAGAGGTATCCCAGTATAGGGATCTTGTCCTATGCGGTGAAATATGCCTCCGCCTTTTACGGACCTTTTCGGGATGCCGCCGATTCAGCACCCCAGTTTGGAGATCGGGGAGGCTACCAGATGGATCCTCCTAATGCATTGGAGGCCTTGAAAGAGGCTGAATTGGATATGGAAGAGGGGGCTGATATGATCATGGTGAAGCCTGCCACACCCTATCTGGACATCATCAGACGGGTCCGGGAACTGAGCCTCATTCCTTTGGCCGCCTATAACGTGAGCGGGGAATATGCCATGGTCAAGGCCGCTGATATGAAGGGCTGGATAGACGGAAAAAGGGTGATGATGGAGATGCTTACCTCCATTAAAAGGGCTGGAGCGGACCTGATCCTGACCTACTTTTCCAAAGAAGCCGCCCACGTCTTGAATGAAGCCTCTTAGGCTGATTACAGGAACCTGTGGGTCCCAATGAAACCCGAAAGGCAGAGAAGGATTTGAAACCGGATTGATTTCGCCGTCAAATCCCTATCATCTTATTCGCCTGTTATGCCTAAAGAACATGCCCCTCAGAATTCATTGAGGCTGGTGGCCTGGGAGGTCACCAGGAAATGCAATCTGAATTGCGTTCACTGCAGGGGGGGCTCTGAGAAAGGCCCTTACCCGGATGAACTGGATCTGGCCGAATGCCGCGCGATTTTGGACCAGATCAGCGAAACAGGGAGTCCTATCGTTATCTTGACCGGGGGGGAGCCCCTTCTCAAGGAAGGCATTTTCGATCTGGCACACAGGGGCACCCTAAAAGGGCTGCGCATGGTCATGGCCACCAACGGGACCCTGCTTGCTCCGGCCGTGATCCGGGATATCAAGGACTGTGGAATAAAGCGGGTCAGTATTTCTCTGGACGGGGCCGACGAAGACCAGCACGACCGTTTCAGGCAGGTCCCCGGGGCCTTCAAGAGGGCCGTCGAGGGCATCGGTCTGCTCCGGGAGGAAGGTGTGGAGTTTCAGATCAATACCACCATTACCCGCCATAACGTGCAAAACATGGATGCCATACTGGAATTGGCCGTGAACCTTGGGGCGGTGGCCCACCATGTCTTTCTCTTGGTGCCGACGGGCCGGGCCCGGGAGATGGTGAATCAGGAGATAGACGCCCAAGAATACGAAAGGGTGCTGAAGTGGTTTTATGGCATGAGAGACAAAGTCCCCCTTCACCTTAAGGCCACATGCGCTCCTCATTATTACAGGATTTTGCGGCAAGAGGCCCATGCCAAGGGGGATAGGGTAACTTATGAAACCTACGGCCTTGACGCGGTGACCAGGGGATGTCTCGGAGGTACCGCATTCTGCTTTATCTCCCATGATGGAATCGTCCAGCCCTGCGGATACCTTGATTTAAAGTGTGGGGATCTAAGACGGGACACCTTTAAGGCCATTTGGGACGGCTCCGAGATCTTCGCCCGGCTCAGGGATTTTTCTTCTTACAAAGGGAAATGCGGAAGATGTGAATATCTCAGGTTCTGCGGCGGGTGCAGGGCCAGGGCCTTTGAGGCCACGGGAGATTATCTGGCCGAAGAGCCCCTTTGCGCCTATCAACCTAAATCCGGAACCCCATGACCCCCCGGGAGCTCATGACATGGACGACGTGGACAGAAGAATCCTCAATGAGATTCAATCACAATTTCCAATTATGTCAAGGCCTTATCTCGGCTTGGCCCAGCGCCTGGGCCTGTCTGAAAGGGAGGTCATAGAGCGGATAAAAGGGCTTAAGGCACAGGGGATTATCAGGCGCATTGGGGGTAATTTTCACTCCTCACGCCTGAATTTTACCAGCACCCTTTGTGCGGCGAAGGTCCCGGAAGGCAAAGTGGCCGAATTTGTCGAGCAGGTCAACCGTTATCCGGGGGTAACCCATAACTACTTGAGAAATCATGAATATAATGTATGGTTTACCTTTATCGCCGAGGACATGTCCGAGATTGATAAGGCCCTCAGGGAGGTCTCCGAGGCCACGGAGGTGAAAGAGATCTTGAATCTCCCCGCCGTCAGGACCTTTAAGATCAAGGTCGACTTTGAAGTCTAATACCCCTCCTTCTCGTATCCGGCCAGGAAGGCTTCCTTTTCCTCTTCGCTCATCCTGCCCATGTCTACCAGGAGGTCAGCGATCCCATCCCTCCTGAGTTCGTCAATAGAAAGGATGGCATCGTTTGGTTTGCCCTTGGCGTTATAAAAGGTGTAATGGAGCGTCAGTTCTGATTTCTTGAGCACCTTGACCGTGTTTCCGATGAGAATGAAATGATAGCTCAGGAGAGCATAAACCACAGCCGCCAAGATAACCCAGAAAATCCCTTTTTTAACGGCTGCCATGAGGTTGCACCTGATAAAGTGTTTCGAAACGTTGTTTATGTAAAGGGTCTCATCCCACTTTGGGCTGTTGAAGACCTTTGATGCCCGTTTTAAGTCACCAAAAGATTAATCACTCAGGGGGTTCTTGTCAATTAAAAGACCTCGCTTCCCCTGGCGATGGGATACCGCCTCCCAAAGCCGAAGGCCTTGGTGGTCAGCTTAAGTCCAGGAGGGGCCTGACGCCTTTTGTATTCATTAAAGGCGATACGCCGGAGTACCCCTTGCACCATCCCGGGGTCATGACCCCGGGCAGCGATATCATCCGGCCCTAAATTGGACTCAATGGACGCGTCCAGGATGTCATCGAGAACCTCGTAGGGGGGAAGGGTGTCCTGATCGGTTTGCCCGGGCCGCAACTCGGCAGAGGGAGGTCTCGACAAGACCCGCTGTGGGATGATTTCGTGATCCCTGTTGATATAGCGGCCCAGTCGGTAACAGAGGGTTTTGGGGACATCCGAGATCACGGCCAGCCCCCCACACATATCTCCGTATAGGGTGCAATACCCCACGGCCAGTTCGGACTTGTTCCCGGTGGCAAGGAGCAGGGCTTTGAACTTATTAGAAAGGGCCATGAGCAGATTCCCCCGGATGCGGGCTTGGATGTTTTCTTCAGTGACATCCGGCTCCAATTCATGAAAGAGGGGCGCCAGGGCCTTTTGGTAGGTGTCATAAAGGTCATGGATGGGGATCTCCCTGAAATCGATGCCAAGGTTTTCTGCCAAACGCCTGGCATCGTCACGGCTCATTCGGGAGGTATATGAAGAGGGCATACTCACACCCATGATATTCTCCGGGCCCAGGGCCTGTTGGGCAATAAAGGCCACCAAAGAGGAGTCCAGCCCCCCGCTCAGACCCAGGAGGGCCTTTTTAAATCCGCATTTGGAGGCGTAGTCCCGGGTACCCGTAATGAGGCCTTTTAAGAGGGCTTCCTCTTCAGGCAGCCAAGGATCCGTGATCTCTTCATAAGGGCGTTCCCTTTCCCAAATGAATAAATCAGGGCTAAATTGGTTGCCCATCCAAATGAGACGGCCCCTTTCGTCAACCACCATACTGGCCCCGTCAAAGAGGAGATCGTCATTGCCCCCGCTCTGGTTACAATAGATCATGGGGACCCGGTATTTCCGCGCGATTGTTTTTAAGATTCCAAGCCTCAGGGGACCCTTTTTGAGACTGAAGGGTGAGGCCGAGAGGTTTACGAGCATCTCGGCTCCCCGGGCCATAAGGTCCTTTACGGGGTCCAGGGCGTAGTGGGGCTTGCCGGAGAACTGAGCCGCATTCCAGATGTCTTCGCACAGGGTGACCCCCCATTTCCTCCCCCTCAGATCAAAGAGCAGACTTTCCGGGGCGGGTTCGAAATAGCGGGTCTCGTCGTAGACGTCATAGGTGGGCAAGAGCCGTTTACCCCCTTTGGCCTTGATGCGACCGTCGGCGATAAGGGCTGCATTGTTTGAGAGGGCCTTGCCCGTATTGGAGGGGCTCCAGTCCACATAGCCGCAGAGGATTGAGATCCCATGGACTCGGGAGGAGAGCTCATCGAGCTGGAAAAGGTTTTCCCGGACAAAGGAGGGTTTTTCAAGGAGATCCTGGGGCGGGTATCCGGGAAGGGACATCTCCGGGAAGATGGCGAGTAGGGCACCCGCCTTTTTGGCCCGGTCCGCGGCCTGCGTGATCTGGGAGATGTTGTGTGTGAAGTCTCCCACGATAGGATTGGTCTGACAGATGGCGATTTTCATGACTTACCTTACCTTGGATAACGGTTCATATCCGTCACCGGACAGGAAATAATGGGTCCAAAGGGCCTGGGTAAAGGCCTTGGTGCTTGACACCCCAGAGGCTTCATCTTTATACTCACCCCACGGGTGAACTCTCGGGAAGCAGAAGCCCGTAAGCCAGGGCGGCCACAAGGGCGGTCCCGGACTGGGTCCACATCAATGAGGGGGGTGCCGTGGGTACAAATAACATAATTTTCCTCGAGGTCATAGAGTGGTTTGATGAAACGGGCCAGGAACTGGTCCACCGTATTCCTGAAGGGGGATCGGGAGAGATCAAATTTGGAGCTCAATTGACCATCCGTGAAAGCCAGGCCGGTGTCTTGTTTTACAAGGGCAAGGCCTGTGATGCCTTTGAGCCCGGCCGGCACACCCTTAGAACGGGCAATATTCCGGTTTTGACCAAGATCTTGGCCATCCCCTGGGCCATGAACAGCCCCCTTCGTGCCGAAGTATACATTACCAACATGAAGATCTTCCCCAACCTCAAGTGGGGGACCAGGGATCCTGTCGCCTTCAAGGACTCCGAACTGGGGTTGATACGACTTCGGGCCCATGGGGTCTTCAATATTCAAATCGTACAACCCGTCCTTTTTATCAACAGCCTGGTAGGCACCATGGGCAAGTACACCACTCAAGAAATCGAGGAATACCTGAAGCGCGTTATTGTTTCTCGGTTTAATGATCACCTGGGTGAGAACCTGGACAGTCTATTGAACCTGCCGGGCCAATACGATGAGCTCTCTTTGGGCCTGCAAAAGCGTCTTAAAGAGGATTTCAAACACTTCGGCCTGAGCCTGAATAATCTCTACATTACTTCTATCACCCCCCCCCCGGAGGTACAACAGGCTATTGACGACAGGAGCCGTCTCAGCGTACTCACGGATCTGGACGGACTGGTGAAAATGAAGGCGGCCATGGCCATGGAAAAGGCCGCGGAATCTCCCGGAGAGGCCGGGGCAGGACTCGGGATGGGTATGGGATTCATGATGCCCGCCATGTTCTCTCAAATGTTTCAGCCCCAGACCGGAGGCGGAGGACCGGCTCAAGGGGAAGGTGCTCCCGCACCCCAGCAGAATACCTGCCCGGATTGCGGAAAATCGATTCCCAGGGAGTCCAAGTTTTGCCCCCATTGCGGTCATCAGGTCCTGGTCTTTCGTCAATGCGCCAGCTGCGGCAAGAACCTTCCCCCCAATGCGAGGTTTTGTCCTAAATGCGGCCATCCGGCGGACGAAAAACCCCAGCCCATGGTTTGTCCCCATTGCAAAACCGAAAATCTTCCCGGTGCTTCCTTTTGCAATCAGTGCGGCGAGAGCCTCAAATAGCAGGATGAGCGGAGCAAAGCAAGTTGGGTTTTACTGTTGAGCAAGATTGTCCACAATGCGGGGCCCCTATTGATATCGATGAAACCGACCGCGTGATGCGGTGCCCTTACTGCGATGTGAGGCACTTCCTTTTTGCCCCCACTTATTTCCGCTTTATGCTCCCCCACAAGACGACCGTAGATCAAGAGATCATCTATTCCCCATACCTTCGCTTCAAGGGCAATGTCTATTACTGTCAAGGCTGGACCGTCGGTCATCGGGTCGTGGACATCACCCATGTGGGCCTTCATTTTCCGGGCATTCCCGTCTCCCTCGGGCTGAGGCCCCAGGCCATGAAGATGAGATTTGTGGACTCCTCCACCCCGGGTTCCTTTCTCAGGTTCACCCTCAAGGCGAGTGAGATTGTAACGAGGGCCGGGGATCTGAGCTCGGCCACTGGAGCGGGAAAGCTCCTTCATCGGGCCTATATCGGCGAAACCCTGAGCCTCATTTACTTGCCCCTTTTCATCAAAGGCGACCGCCTCTTCGATGGCGTACTCAACAGGCCCCTGTCCAATATCCCCGAAGGAGAAGATATCCTCACCGCCTCGACCGTGAAAAATCCCAGATGGAAGATCAGCTTTTTGCCCACCCTCTGCCCCCGGTGCGGGTGGAACCTGGAAGGGGAGAGGGACAGCATGGTGCTTACATGCAGCAACTGCGAGACGGCTTGGGAGGCCTCAAAAGGAAGGTTTATTCCTGTGAAGTTCTTAACCGTTCCAGGTCAAGGGCCAAATACGGTGTACCTCCCCTTCTGGAGGACCGGCGCCAGGGCCAAGGGTGTGGAGATCAATTCCTTTGCCGATTTCATCCGGCTCACCAATCAGCCCCGGGTCGTAGGCAAGGAGTGGGAGAATGAGGACATGTATTTTTGGGCCCCGGCCTTTAAGATAAGACCCCGTATATTTTTGAATCTTTCCAGGCAGATGACCCTCTCCCAAAAACGCTTCGCAAAAGAAGAAATGATCCCCAAAAAGGACCTCTATCCCGTAACCCTGCCCAGTGCGGAGGCGGCTCAGGCCATGAAACTCACCCTGGCTATGTCCACCATTAACAAGAAGGACGTTTTTCCCGCCCTGCCCCGGATTACCTTCGAGGTCAAGGATTCAACCCTGGTTTATTTGCCCTTTACAGACACGGGTTATGAGATCATCCAGCAGCATATGCAGACGAGTATCAACAAAAACACCTTGGAATTCGGCCGAAAACTCTAAGCGCCAAGGATGAGGGAGGTGCGGTTATGTCAGAAAAAGAGCGATTAACAGGTAAAAGGGTATTGATTGTGGATGACGAGCCAGATGTGTTGGAAACCCTCGAAGAAGCGCTTTCCATGTGTGAAGTGGTCAAGGCCTCCACCTTTGAAGCGGCAAAGGCCCTGTTGGAAGGAGAGGTTTTTGATATAGCCGTCCTGGATATTATGGGGGTGGACGGCTATAAGCTCTTGGAAGTGGCCAAGAAGGCGGGGGTCATCCCTGTAATGCTGACCGCCCACGCCCTGAGCCCTGAACATACGGTCAAATCCTACAAGGAAGGGGCGGCTTCCTATGTCCCCAAAGACGAAATGTCCAATATTACCGTGTACCTGAACGATATTTTGGAGGCCGAGGAAAAGGGAAAGAGCCTCTGGTGGCGCTGGTTGGAGAGGCTGGGGTCCTATTACAACAAACAATTCGGCATTGACTGGCAGAAGCACGATAAGAGTTTTTGGGACTATTTCGGCTATTATATGTAACCCTTGAGACCCCGGTCCCATGAAGATACTTATTTGCGGAGGGAAGGGACAACTGGGTCGGGACGCGGCCCTGGTATTGAGAGAAGCCCATGAGGTGGTCACCCGCGATTCCAGGGAACTGGATATTACCGAGCCCGGATGCGTGGACCGGGCCGTGCACGATATGGGGCCGGAGGTGATCCTCAACTGCGCCGCCTTCACCCGGGTGGACGCCTGTGAGACGGCCAGGGAAGAGGCGTGGAGAGTGAATGCAGAGGGGCCGGGGCATCTCGCCCGTACCGCCGAAAAGTACAGTGCCCGGTTGATCCATATTTCCACGGACTATGTCTTTGACGGGCGCAAAGGGGTGCCGGATCCCTATAAGGAGATGGATCCCCCAGTGCCCCTTTCTTATTACGGGATCACCAAGCTCCAAGGAGAGAGGGAGGTGGCCCGCTCCATGGGGCCCTACATGATTGTGCGCACCGCATGGCTCTACGGGATGGGGGGGCATAATTTCCTTAAGACCATGCTGGGCCTTGCCCTGAGAGATCCTGAAAAGGAAATCCGTGTGGTCAATGACCAGTTCGGATCGCCCACGTGGTCGTACAGGCTGGCGTTACAGCTCCGTGCCCTGATCGAAGCAGGAGGCCGAGGCGTCTATCATGCCACTGCCGAAGGGTATTGCTCCTGGTATGATGTGGCCTCCTATTTCCTGAAAAAGATGGCGGTGCCCCACAGGGTGGTCCCCTGCGGAACAGAGGACTACCCCACACCGGCCCCCAGGCCCAGGAACGCTATCCTGGAAAACGGCCGTCTCAAAGAGGAGGGGATCCATGTCATGGTCCCATGGGAGGCGGATATTGACCGTTTTGTTGCCTCTTTTGGACGAGATCTGATAAGAGAAACAAAAGGTTAAGTTCATGGAAAATCTTTTGGTCACAGGGGGGTGTGGCTTTATTGGTACAGGTTTTATCCGTTATCTCCTGGAGGAATCGGATTTCTCCGGGCGCGTCATAAATGTGGATAAACTGACCTATGCGGGCAACCCGGAAAACCTTTCCCATATTGAACGGGATTTCCCTGAGCGCTATATTTTTGTCAAGGCGGATATTTGCGATTCCGAAGCCATGGACCGCGCATTCAGGGACTATACCATAGACGGCATCTGTCATCTTGCCGCTGAATCCCATGTGGACCGCTCCATCGCAGGTCCGCAAGCCTTTGTCCGGACCAATGTCTTGGGGACCTTTACCCTGCTGGAGCTGGCCCGGGCCCACCAGGGGCGATTGAAGCGCTTCCACCACATCAGTACCGATGAGGTATTTGGCAGTCTTGGCGAAGAGGGGTTTTTCTCCGAAGACAGTCCCTATCGCCCCAACAGCCCCTATTCGGCGACCAAGGCCGGCTCGGACCACCTGGTGAGGGCCTACCACAAGACCTACGGCCTGCCGGTCTCCATTTCCAATTGTTCCAACAACTACGGCCCCTACCAGTTTCCTGAAAAACTCATTCCCCTCTTCATCCTCAATGCCCTTGAAGGGAGGCCCCTTCCTGTTTATGGAGATGGACGAAACGTTAGGGACTGGCTGTATGTGCGGGACCATTGCAGGGCCATCTGGATGATAATGACCCAGGGGAGGGAAGGGGAGACTTACAACGTGGGCGGCTCCAGTGAGATGCAGAATATCCGCCTCGTGGAGATGATTTGCGACATCCTGGATCAGGTCCTGACAGGGAAGGGGGGGCGGTCATGCAGGCGGCTTATCACTTTTGTCCAGGACAGACCGGGACACGATAGACGTTACGCCATTGATTGTACCAAGCTTAAGAGGGAACTGGGCTGGGAGGCGGAAGAATCCCTGGAGTCCGGAATACGCAAGACCATTCAATGGTATATGGAGAATCAAGATTGGGTGAACAGGGTCAGGACCGGGGAATACCAGTCGTGGATTAAGGCCCATTACGGATAAAGGCTCCACCACTGCCCGGAAAGACCTTTGTTTATGCAACCTGGTAAAGTGGGATGCACTGAGGAGGAGAAGGCGTGAAGGGAATCATTCTGGCCGGTGGTTCGGGTTCAAGGCTTTACCCCATTACCCGTGCGGTGAGCAAGCAACTCATGCCTGTCTACGATAAGCCCATGATTTATTATCCCCTCTCTGTGCTCATGCTCTCCGGTATCCGAGAGATCTTGATTATTTCGACTCCTGAAGATCTTCCCAGGTTCAGGCAACTTCTCGGGGACGGCTCCCAAGTGGGCCTTTCCTTTTCCTATGAGGAACAACCCCATCCCGGGGGGTTGGCCCAGGCTTTTCTCATAGGCAAGACCTTTATTGGGCAGGATACGGTCTGTCTGGTCCTGGGGGACAACATCTTCTACGGCCATGGCCTGCCCGATATCCTAAAACGGTGTGCAGGGCTGGAACAGGGGGGGCTCATTTTCGGATATCCGGTCCGGGATCCGGAGCGCTACGGGGTGGTAGAGTTCAATGATCAGGGCTTGGTCACAGGGATCGAGGAGAAACCCCGGAGGCCCAGATCCAAATATGCGGTACCCGGCCTCTACTATTATGACAACCATGTGGTCACCATTGCGGAAGGTTTGGTACCGTCAGCACGGGGAGAACTCGAGATCACCGATGTCAACCTTGCCTACCTCGCCCAGGGCCGATTGAGGGTGGAGCTCTTGGGCCGGGGATTTGCGTGGCTTGATACGGGCACCCATGAATTCCTCCATCAGGCCACCAATTTTGTTCGGGCCATTCAGGAACGTCAGGGCTTGAAGATCGCCTGCATTGAAGAGATCGCCTTCCGGTTGGGCTACATAGACCGGGACCGGCTCAGAGACCTTGCCCGGGAGATGCTCAAAAACGAATACGGCCGTTACCTCATGGACATCCTCAAGGAAGAGGAAAGGGACCAAAAGGCCCATGAAGTGTACTAGAACCGCCCTCCCGGATGTGGTCTTGATCGAGCCGGACGTGTTTGGAGACGCCCGCGGCTTTTTCATGGAGACCTACCACCAAGATAGATATGCCCAATGGGGTATTGACCGGCTGTTTGTCCAGGACAACTATTCCCACTCCCGGCGAGGCACCCTTCGGGGCCTTCACTACCAGTTCAAAAAGGCCCAGGCCAAACTGGTCTACGTGATTCAGGGGGAGATATTTGATGTGGCCGTGGATATTCGAAAGGGCTCCCCAACCTTTGGTGAATGGATGGGCACGCACCTGTCCGGCCAGAACAGGCGGCAGGTCTTTGTGCCCGAGGGTTTCGCCCACGGTTTCTGCGTCTTGAGTGACACCGTGGACGTCATATACAAATGTGCGGCCTTTTATGATCCCACCGACGAATATGGCATTCTTTGGAATGACCCCTCTATCGGCATTGCCTGGCCCGTGTCTTCGCCCATTCTTTCGGTAAAGGACGGGAAGAGTCCCCTGCTGAGTCAGGTGCCCGAGGCCCACCTCCCCGTGTATGAGGCCGGCAAGACCGGCTGAGGTCTTTCGTCCTTTAAATTCTAAGGGATCTTTACAAAGGTCGGTCCCAGCCCCATGCCAGGTCGTCCCGGGCATGTCCCTCATTGAGGGCCTGTTCCACCTGGCGGCGAATTTCTTCGAGGGCCTGGGGTCCACTCTTCCGGGGGACATAGAAAGGCTCTCCCCAGCGGATAAGGACCCGCGTAAAGGGTTTGGGTACCATAAAGCGGTCCCAGCTCCGGGCACGCCAGTTCTTTTCTGTGGAGATAAAGAGGGGGAATATCCCGGCCCCGGTAAGCTGGGCCAGGGTGATAACACCGTTTTTGACATGCCCCTTCGGCCCCCTGGGACCGTCCACGATGTGGACGGCGGCAGGATTCCTGCCCAGGGCCCTCACCATGGTCTTGAGGGCCTGCGAGCCCCCCCTTGAGCTGGACCCTCTGACAGGGTCCAGGCCCAGGCGGGCCACAACAGGGGCAATGAGATCACCGTCTTTGCTTTGGCTGATCATGACGCAGGGATTGAATTCCCTGTGTCTGGAGGCATAGACCAGGGCGGAGAGGAAACGCTGGTGCCACACGGCCGCGACAACTTTCCCACCGGCGGCGATATGGTCCAGTACGGGATTCTCCTTTTCCACCCTCAGTCGGAGAAGGGAGAGGTAGGCGCGGATAAAATAATAGGCAAACGGCACAAGCCCGTAATTCAAGAGTCCATGGGCTATCCTTGAGGCCAAGGTTAAACCTCCCGGTTATGAAAGGGTGTTCATCAGGGGATAAAATCATGCCCCAACAAAAATCATGGTAACATATCCAAGGGAGGATGTTTTGTCAATTTCTAGTCTGCCGTCGTCCCGGGGGGGGGTGGAGGCGGTTCCCCGGGGCCGGCCCGGGGAAACAGGGGCTGGTCAAAGGGGAAAAAGCATGGTAGAGAAAAATCCAGGATTTGCGACCAACCAGGGGGGAGCCTATGACTAAAGAGGAGAGGGTAATATACCTGGCCAATGTGGCCTTGATTTCTGCAAAGGATGGGGCCCTTAGCCCCTTTGAGGCCCGGGCCGTCGAAGGGGTCCGCCAGGAACTGGGCGCAGGCAAGGGCGATTTGGAGGCGGCCCTCAAAAGGGTGGCTCAAACCGGGCATGTGATCAAGCCGGTGGGACGCCTTTCTGAGAGGATCAGAAATCTTGAAGACATGGTCTTTGTGGCCCTTTCAGACAGGGAGCTTTCCAAAGCGGAAAAACCGGAAGTGCTCGCCTTTGCCAAGAAGATAGGGGTAACCCAGGTACAACTCACCCAGATCTTGAATGAAGCCAGGGAACGGATTGAATCTCAATTGCGTGACAAAAGGGTTCCGTGTCCAGGATGTGGCAAGGAGGTGCCTCCTGGATCCAAATTTTGCCCCTTTTGCGGGGCCCCCTGCCAGTAGATGACCCCTTTTCGTTTTATTCTTGTGGGTTGCCTTATTCTCAGGGAGAAAGCCATTGGCAGCACTCGAAATTATGGAGGACCTCTTTTTTTTGGAGAGGGGCCATTTGAACGGAAATCATTTCGTGTACCGCTCGGCAGCGCCTGTACTCATTGATACGGGCTATGTAGGTGACTTTGATAAAACCGCCCAGTTGATCACCGGGCTGGGGGTCGCCCTCTCCCAGGTCCGACTGATCATCAGTACCCATTGTCACTGCGACCACATGGGTGGCAATAAGATCATCCAGGAACGGTCAGGCTGCGACATCGCTCTCCACAAAATAGGCAAGTATTTCATGGATATACAGGATGACTGGTCCACCTGGTGGCGGTACTACAGACAGGAGGCGGATTTCTTTCAGTGTACCAGGGGGCTGGAGGATGGGGAAGCCATCGCCCTGGGGCCCCATGAATTCACCGTCATTCACACCCCGGGCCATGCCTCGGACGGCATTGTTCTTTACGAAGGGAAAGAAAAGGTTCTTATCTCTTCAGATACGCTCTGGGAAAGGCGTGTGGCCACCATTACCGTGCGGGTAGAAGGGAGTACCGCCGTGCACGCCCTGGAGGCCTCGCTTGAACGCCTGGCCCCCCTTGATGTGAAAGTGGTCTTTCCGGGCCATGGGGCGCCCTTTACAGATTTCCGGGCCGCCCTGGAGCGAAGCCGAAAAAAGGTGAAGGATTACCTGCTCCACCCGGAAAAGGTGGGGAACGATCTGCTCAAGAGGATTACCATTTATACCCTGTTGATGAAGCGGCGGGTCCGGGAACAGACGTTTTTACCCTGGCTCAAAGGCACCCACTGGTTCCCTGAAACAGTAGATCTCTATTTCAAAGGGGATTATGAGAGGAAATACCATGAGATTATGGAAAATTTTTTACAGAAGGGGGTGATTAAGCGGAAAAACGGCTGGTTATATACCACAGTAAAGCCCTAGGGAGGCTTATGAGGAGAGGGGAGCTTTACGCCCTATTTGTGGGAGGGGGGGCGAAGCCTCAATATCTCTGAACACAGGGCCGCGTAATCAAGGGCGCCCCTCGAATTCCATCGGAATTTATCGACCGGTTTTCCGGCCAGGTTGGCCTGGTTGAGAGATTCACTTTTGTATATGGTGGTCTTGAGAAGCCGTCGCCGGTGATCTTCCAGGAGTTCCTTAAAGAGGGCGTTGGTCAGGGAAGTGCGGAGATCGAGCATGGTTATGAGGATTCGATAGGGCACGTCGCCTTCATCCCGCAGTTCCCGGGACACCTCGAGCAAGGTGTCAAGCCCCTTCACCGCTCCCACGCCGGGCTGGACGGGAATTAGGAGGAGATCGGCCGCAATAATGGCATTGTGTGTGAGGATGTTGAGGGAAGGGGGACAATCCAGAATGATTTCATCGTAGGTCTCGAGCAGGGGTTCCAGGGCCCGTTTCAACCGCTCTTCCCGGCGGATGCGTGTCGAGAGGAGTTCGGCGGTCTGGTTGAGCCTGGCCGTGGCCGGCACCATATCCAGGTTTGGGATTTCCGTCTTGGAAACCGAGCGGGCGGCCTGGGAGGGGCGCTCCATAATAAGATCACCCGCGTCTCTATCGCCCGCTTCCTGGAGAAAGGGGCGGGTCGCGTGGGCTTGGGCATCCAGGTCAACCAAAAGGGTGTTTCTGTTGCGCTCGGCAAGTCCGGCGGCCAGGTTAACCGCAGTGGTGGTTTTGCCCACACCGCCTTTTACATTGGTAATGGCGAGTATCATGCTAACCCTCCCTACCGGTTTTTGACCGTGCTCCCTGTCTCTTATAGCCGGGCCGCCGGCAGGTGTCAACTCTCTGCTGGTGGGAATTCAAAAAAACGGGGCCTGGTTCCTTCCCGGATCGGGGCGGGAGATCCGAAATCTCGACCCATCTATCTCTCCTTGACCGTTGACAGGAGGCCCCCATCCGTCGTAGATCTCCAGAAACCCCAAAAACGCCGAGGTCACCCCAAGGCGGGGGCCTTGATCACGGCAGGAGGCATGTGCTATGACCCATGAAGACCGGGGCCATTACTCAAAGAAGCACCCGCCGGGCCGTACCCCCAGGCCGGAAGTTGTTGCGGCGGTGCAGGAACGGGCCCCAGGGGGAGAGATCTCCTGTGTCGCGGCCCATGAAATAGCCAGGGCCTTGGAGGTCCCCCCTGAGGAAGTCGGATTTACCCTGGACAGGCTCGAGTTGCGGATCATTCGCTGCCAGTTGGGTCTTTTTGGATATACACCCTTAAAAAGGACGGTAAGGCCCGCGGATCATGTCCCCCAGGACCTGGAACGGGCCATTCGAGACTCCTTGGAAAGGGGGCGTCTTTCCTGCAAGAATGCCTGGGACCTGGCCGCTGATTTTGGGATGGCCAAAATGGCCGTGTCCTCGGCCTGTGAGGCCCTTGGGATAAAGATAACCTCCTGCCAGCTTGGGGCCTTCAAGAGATCCGAGGAATCCTGAGGAAAAGGTGGGTACGGCGACCTATTTTCTGGCGGAAAGAAAGGCAGGACCCTTGAGGGCCTTAAAAAAAGGTCCCCGGGAGTTCATCTGATTGGCATAAAAAAACCGCCCACCCCTGAGTGCCTTTCAAAACACCCGGGAGAGGGCGGCCGGGACCCAGCCCCTTAACAACTACAAGAACCGCCGCAACCCACAGGGAGGTTGGAAGAGATGTGAAATCCTGCACCCATGGGGGAGGTCACATAGTCTACTTTTATGGGTTTGAGCCTGTCAAACAGCTCTTTTTCAATCACATAGGTCAATCCCTTGTCCTCGAACCGATGATCGTCTTCCTTTGGCTCATCCAGAGCCATGCCCAGGGAGGGCCCGGATCAGCCTCCGCCTGCAAGCATGATCCTGATAGGGGTAATCTCCTCCCTGTCCTTGAGGAATTCCTTTATCATGTCGTTTGCCTTGTCCGTTACTTCAAACATATTGTCCTCCTCATTGGTTTTCACAAGTTCCTATTAACATAGGCACGAAAAGCACATTGTCAAATCAACCCCTCCCATCCCCTATCAAAAGGGTTCCTCCGATAGGCGTTGCCTGAGCCATATCAACACCTTATGAAATTCACTCCTCAATTCCTCCATGGCCTTTGCCCGGTGGCTGACCCTGTTTTTTTCTTCCCTGGACATCTGGGCAAAGGTCTTTTCCAAGGGGGGGTAATAAAAAAGGGGATCGTATCCGAAACCGTCCCGGCCTATGGGCTCCCGGGTTATTTTTCCCTCGCATCGGCCTTCATAGATCAGGGCCGGTCCCCGTGGAACAGCAATGGCAATGATACATGTAAAGGCGGCTTCCCTGTCTTCAACCCCTTTCATGGCCTCTAGAAGCTTGTGGTTGTTTGCTGCATCCGTGGCCCCTTCACCCGCATACCTGGCGGAATAGACGCCCGGCAGGCCTCCCAGGGCCTTTACACTGAGCCCTGAATCGTCCGCCAGGGCTGGCAGCCCCAAGACCCTGGCCGTAAAGCGGGCCTTTTCCATGGCATTGTCTTCAAAGGTTTCCCCCTCCTCTTTGACCTCCGGGATGGGGCCGAAGTCGTTCAAGGTTCTGATATCTATGTCAAATCCAGCAAAAAGGGTGTCAAACTCGGAGATCTTGCCCGGGTTACGGGTG